>VFSW01000048.1_pt1 | contig 134738 bp, 135 predicted proteins | sample 5358111 | NCBI WGS metagenome assembly VFSW01 (sample SAMN11554181, study PRJNA540505) | mine drainage metagenome | isolation source: sediment from site ElyBrook_90M | place: USA: Ely Copper Mine, Vershire, VT | collected 2017 | reverse complement strand
GCATCCGTGTCAACAATGAGCGTCAGCCATGCCATTACTTGTCCTTGTTGCGTTTTGCCAGACGTTCTTCGAGATAGTGTATGCTGGTGCCACCGCTCATGAAAGCCGCGTCGAGCAACAGGTCGCGATGCAGGGCGATGTTGGTCTCAATGCCCTCCACAGCCATTTCCGACAAGGCGGTGCGCATCCTTGCCATCGCCTGTTCGCGGGTGTCGCCGTATGCGATGACCTTGCCTATCATTGAGTCGTAATGTTGCGGCACGTAATAATTGTTATAGGCATGTGAGTCAACCCGGATGCCGGGGCCGCCGGGCGCGTGCCAGGAAGTGATGCGACCTGGGGATGGCGTGAATTTGTATGGGTGCTCGGCATTGATGCGGCATTCGATGGCGTGCCCTTTGAGTTGCACGTCACGCTGGCGGATGGAGAGTTTTTCACCCGCTGCGATGAGGATTTGCTGGCGCACGATGTCTATGCCCGTGATCATCTCGGTAACAGGATGCTCCACCTGCACGCGGGTATTCATTTCGATGAAGAAAAATTCGTTATTTTCATAGAGAAATTCAAAGGTACCTGCACCGCGATAACCGATCTTGCGGCATGCTTCCGCACAGCGCTCGCCTATCTTGTTGCGCAGACGCGTATTGAGCAGCGGTGCTGGTGCCTCTTCTATGATCTTCTGGTTGCGGCGTTGCATCGAGCAATCGCGCTCGCCCAGATAAATAGCGTTTCCGTGTTGGTCGGCCAATATCTGAAACTCGATGTGTCGAGGATTTTCCAGGTACTTTTCCATGTACACCATGGGGTTGTTGAAAGCGGCTTGGGCTTCGGATTTTGTCATGGTGACCGCGCCCAGCAAAGCGGCTTCGGTATGCACCACGCGCATGCCCCTGCCGCCCCCGCCGCCGGATGCCTTGATGATCACGGGATAACCGATGCTGCGGGCAATCTTGATGATTTCGGCGGGATTGTCCGGCAACGCGCCTTCAACGCCTGGTACGCAGGGAACACCCGCTTTTCTCATGGCGATCTTGGCGCTCACCTTGTCGCCCATCAGGCGTATCGTTTCAGCGCGTGGGCCGATGAATACGAAACCGCATTTTTCAACGCGTTCGGAAAAGTCCGCGTTCTCGGAGAGGAAGCCATAGCCGGGGTGTATTGCCTGGGCGTCGGTGACTTCCGCTGCGCTGATGATAGCGGGTATATTCAGATAGCTCAGGCTGGATGGTGCAGGGCCGATGCAGACTGATTCGTCGGCCAGTTTTACATACTTGGCATCGGCATCTGCTTCCGAGTGTACGACAACAGTTTTAATGCCCATCTCGCGGCATGCGCGCTGGATGCGTAAGGCTATTTCTCCGCGGTTGGCAATCAGTATCTTTTCAAACATTTGCAGTCTCCGCGGAAAAATAGCCTTTGCGGCCTTCAGCCGCGTCGCTATTTGGTTTCGCCGCTGCGCCGCCAGTGGGCGGCTGGTCTCCGCAGTTGATTAATATCTTTTCAAACATTGCATCATCCTATGACGAACAGTGGTTGACCAAACTCGACAGGCTGACCGTTTTCCACCAGAATGGCCTTGATGACACCGCCGTGATCCGCATCAATTTCATTGAGCAGTTTCATGGCTTCAATGATGCACAGTGTGTCGCCGCTGTTCACGTTCTGGCCAATATCTACAAACTGTTTGGCACCGGGTGAAGGCGAGCGGTAAAAAGTTCCAACCATCGGCGATTTGACGACGTGCCCTTCCTGTACGGCTGGCGCAACTGGTGCAGCCGGTGTGATGGGTTCTGCTGCTGCAACGGCTAGCGCTGCAACGGGAGTGTTTTGTGGCGACGGGTGAGAATACATTTGTTGCACTGATGCAGCAGTGCGGGTAATGCGCACACGTTCTTCGCCCTCGCTGATTTCCAGCTCGGCAATGCCGGATGCCTCTACCAATTCAATCAGCGTCTTGAGTTTGCGTAAATCCATAATATTCTCCTGACTTAATTTTTATAGTTCAGCGCATATTGCACTGCGAATTCATATCCTGTTGCGCCCAGACCGCTGATGACACCCACCGCGAGATCGGAAAAATACGATTCGCGGCGAAAGGCTTCGCGTGCATAGACATTGGACAGGTGTACCTCGATAAAGGGTAGCGCTACGGCTGCCAAGGCATCGCGCAAGGCCACGCTGGTGTGGGTGTAAGCCGCTGGATTGATGATGATAAACTGTGTGCCATCAGTGCGGGTCTGGTGTATGCGGTCAATCAGTGCTGCTTCAGCATTGCTTTGAAAACACGACAGGCCGGCACCATTTTTGCTGGCTAATTTCGTTAACTTTACGTTAATTTCATCTAAAGTAGTGCTTCCATAAAGTTCTGGCTCGCGAGTGCCGAGCAGGTTAAGGTTGGGTCCATGTAATACGAGTATGGCTTTCATATGCACAGTTTGCCGTAAATTAGGGGTAATTGTCCATATTTTTTGTATAATTTGTTTAAATAGACCATTAGAGTCCGACTTGCCGTAATGTCTCGGTAAATTGCGCAGCATCCTGGATGCCTACTAGGCGAGAATCGCTTATTTCGTGGCCTTGTGCGTCGAAAAATATTATGCCTGGCGGGCCGTAAAGGCCAAATTTTTTGAGTAGCTCTTTGTCTTCAGGGCTGTTGGCGGTCACATCTGCCTGAAGCAAAATGGCTGATTTTAGTTTTGCCTGTATGACAGGATCTGCAAAGGTAAATCGTTCCATTTCCTTGCACGATACACACCAGTCTGCATAAAAATCCAGCATGACGATTTTTCCGTTGGATGTTTTTAGCTGTTGTTCGAGTTCGGCCAGTCCCTTGATGCGTGTAAACAGAGAGGTGGGCGAGGCTTGGGCCTCAGCTTTATAGACGCTGCCAAGAGGATGCAGCAAGTCGCGTGCACCCGATAATGCACCAATTAGATAGGCGATGCCCAGCAACATGGCCAGCAGCCCGATTCCTTTTATCAGTTTGTGGCCGCCTTTGGCGTTGTGCGGCAACGTGTCCAGCGCGTATAAATAGATGGAGGAAATGATGAGCAGGATACTCCATAGCAACATTTGGATGCCCATCGGCAACAAAGGCTGGATAATCCAGATTGCCAGTGCCAGCAGCAGGACACCGAAAAATCGTTTGACCCCGTCCATCCATGCGCCGGCTTTTGGCAAGAGTACACCTGCCGAGGTGCCTATCAACAGTAGCGGTGCCCCCATACCAAGGGCCAGTGTAAATAAGGCGACACCGCCCAACACTGCGTCGTGTGTCTGACCGATATAGAGCAACGCGCCGGCTAAGGGTGCTGCGACACAGGGACCCATGATGACGGCCGAGAGTGCACCCATTGCAAACACCCCTGACAGATGTCCGCCGTGCAGACGGTTGCTGGTATCGCTGAGCTTACTTTGCCAGGCGCTGGGTAACTGTAGTTCATAAAAGCCAAACATGGAAAAGGACAGCAACACGAACACTGCCGCGAAACTACCCAGCACCCAGGGCGTTTGCAGCGCACTGGATATCAAATCACCGGAGAGACCCGCTGCGACACCGGCGGCGGCGTAGGTAATGGCCATACCCAGCACGTATGCTAAAGATAGTATAAAGGCATGCATCTTGGTGATTTTATGGCCGCGTCCCACGATGATGCCAGACAGGATGGGAATCATCGGAAACACACAGGGAGTCAAAGCCAGCAGCAGTCCGGCTCCGAAAAAGAAGGAAATGATCAGCCAGAAACTTCCGTGCTTGAACAGGGCGGCAATTTTAGAATTGTCTGTTTCTGGTCTGCTGTTTTCCTTATTCTGCGTCCTGTTTTCTGTCTTCTGTCCTTTATCTTCTGTCATCTGACTGCTGGCCGGCAGATCGATTTTAAAAACCTTATTCTGAGCCGGGTAGCACAAGCCTTTTTCGCTGCAACCTTGATAGGAAGCGTTCAGAGTAATCGGAAAAGCGGTAATGTTTGTGCGATCGAGCACAATGTCAGCTTGGAAAGGGTGATGATAGACTTCGATGTCACCCAGATTCTGGTCGTGTTTCAATTCGCCTTTGGGCAGATTGATAGCAGAGATTTTTGCGGCATTTCCGTCTAACGTAAAGCTGATTTTGTTTTTGTATAAATAATAATCTGGCGTGACATCAAAGTTTGCCTGCAGCGTTTTGGCATCACGCACCTTCACATTCAGCACAAAGGCCTGGTCCGGCGGCAGGAAATCGGGTTGTTTCTTTACTCCAAAGGAGGGCAGTTGATCCAGAAAATTTTCCGCCTGTGAAATAGGCGTCATGAAACAGAGCAGCAACAATACAAAACGCATGTTTATTCCTTGTAGTGTGTTTCTCGATTCACCCAGTCAAGATAATCGGGTAAACCGGCAGTCAATGGGACAGCGATAATTTCGGGAAGTTCGTAAGGGTGTGCTGCGCGGATCAGTGCCTCAAGACGCGGATAAACATCAGTGCTGGTCTTGATCAGCAAGGGTACTTCACTGGCTGTTTCGATTTTTCCCTGCCAGCGGTAAGTGGATGTGCAGGGCGAGAGCTGGTTCACGCAGGCGGCTGCGCGCGACTCGATGATCTGTTCTGCCAGCAGTTGTGCTGCAGCGGCATCCGGCAGATTGGTCATCACCAATAAATAGTCGGTCATGATTTTGCAAAGCGCAAGCCAAGTTGCAGCAATTCGTCCCAGACATCTCCCTGGCGCAATCCTTTGATCATTTTATCAAGTCTCGCGGCATGTCCAATGGCGCGTTCGATGTGCAAAAGTTTCAGTCGGCGCGCTGTGCTCTCAATCAGGCCCTGTCTTTCACGTCGCACCCGTGCGTCGCGCATCGCATCGCGAAGGTTAACGCCGCTCAGTGTGGCTTGCAGCAGTTTTCCCAAGGTGCGAATTTCTTCGCTGATCGCCCAAAGTATCAGCACGGTTGCGGTGCCTTCTGCCTGCAGGCCGCCTAACACATGTGCGTAGCGCGCGGTATCACCGCTAAGCATGGCTTCAGTAAGCTTGAAAATGTCGTAGCGTGCAACATCCATTACGGCTTCTTTCACTTGGTCAAAGGAAAGTTCACCTGCCGGGAACAGCAAACCAAGTTTCTGTATTTCCTGAAACGCGGCAACCAGATTGCCTTCGCAGCGATCCGCCAGAAACTCAAGCGTGGCCTTGTCAGTTGATTGATGCTGGCGCAGCAGGCGGGCGGCAAGCCAGTCTGGCAACTGATTGCGCGGTATATCATCTGCGCAAATCATCACGCCGTGTTGCGCCAGTGCGCTGAACCATTGGGATTTTTGTGCGGTCCAGTCGAGTTTCGGTAAAGTAATCAGGGTGGCCACGTCATCGTTCAGATGGGTGACGTAATCCTGCAGGGCGGCTCCGCCTTCGACGCCGGGTTTACCGTTTGGTATGCGTAAATCTATCATGCGGCGCTCGGCAAACAGGGAAAGGCTTTGTGCGCAGTTTTTCAACTCATCCCATTTGAAATGCTGTTCGGCAATCAGTATGTCTCGCTCGGTATAACCTGCATTTCGCGCAGCTAGTCTGATGCTGTCTGCTGCCTCAATGGTCAACAGCAACGCATCGCCATGCACTACATATAGCGGTTTAAGGCCTGATGCTAAGTGGCGCGGCAATGCTTCGCTGGTCAGTTGCATTATTTTTCCGGCACAGTGACAGGTTTGGCATGACTCAATCGGCGCATGATTTGCTGGACCATGTCAGAGCGCATGTTCTGGTACAGCAGCGCCTCTTCAGATGACATGGCGAGAATTTGGGAATTGTCATAAATAAAGTCGCGGGTCAACAAAAGCTCGCTTGCGGGCAGCCATTCCCGTTGTTGGTTGTCATAAGCGCGCAATGAAACGCGATAGCGCAACTGGTATTCATTCACGAGTCCGGTAGCGTCTAACGATAAAATTTGTTTGTCCGGTTGCTCAAGTGCGATGTTCAGTATGATATCGGCTTTTTCTGCCTTGTCGAGTATCTGGATTTTATTGGTTTTAAGATTGCTGTGCAGTTCTTTTATCAGTGCCGAATTGGGATTGGCAGCTTCGATGTAGATCGTTTTGAAAGGCAATATCGCTTCACCCCGCAAATGATAGCCACAGGATGCGAGCAGCATGACGATTGCCAGCATGGTTATAAATTTAGGCAGCTGTCCTATTTGCATGATGGATAGTTTCATCAGATGCTTTCCTCTACACCACTATGTTGATCAGGCGCCCGGGCACCACGATGATTTTTTTAGGTAGTGCGCCGGCGAGCTGTTTTTGAACTGCCTCATGTGCGATGGCCAGTTGCTCCAGCGTAGCTTTGTCGGTTGTTTTCGCAACAGTCAGATTGCCGCGCAGCTTGCCGTTCACCTGGATCACCAGTTCCATTTCATCCTGCACCAGGGCACTTTGGTCGGCTGGTGGGAACGCCTGATCCAGCATGTCGCTGCCGGGACGAAGTTCAGACCATAAAGCCTGGCTGATGTGCGGAACGATGGGGGCGAGCATCAGCGTGATGGCTTCCAGCGTTTCCTGTGCAACGGCGTGTCCGGCAGGGGTGGTATCGTTGAATTTTCCCAATGCATTGAGCAGCTCCATGTTGGCTGCAATGGCAGTGTTGAAGGTCTTGCGCCGACCGATGTCGTCATCTACTTTCTGTATGGTCTGATGCAATTGCAGGCGCAACGCTTTTGCAGCGGCGCTTAATTCACCGTCTTTATATGCGGTCACCACGCCTTGTTCGACGTGATCGTGTGCGGCTTTCCATACGCGTTTTAGAAATCGGAAAGCGCCCTCCACACCGGCATCCGACCATTCCAGCGATTGTTCGGGTGGTGCTGCAAACATCATGAACAACCGTGCGGTGTCGGCGCCATATTCGTCGATAATGGCTTGCGGGTCCACACCGTTGTACTTGGATTTGGACATTTTTTCCGTGCCGCCTATTATCACAGGCTGCCCATCGCTGCGCAGCGTGGCACCCACCGGGCGACCCCGATCGTCATTCTTGACATCGACGTCGGCCGGATTGATCCACAGTCTCTTGCCGTTAGCGTCACTTCGGTGGAAGGTTGGTGCAATCACCATGCCTTGAGTGATCAGGTTTTTGAACGGTTCATCAAGATTGTCAGTCGCACCTTCCACTTGTGCAGCGCCAAACACGCCCACATCGCGCATCAGTTTCTGGAAAAAGCGCGCATACAGCAAGTGCAGAATCGCATGCTCAATGCCACCTATATATTGATCAACCGGTAGCCAGTATTTTGCTCGCTCATCGACCAGTCCGCTCGTACAGTTGGGGCTGGTGTAACGCGCGTAATACCATGATGATTCCACGAAGGTGTCCATCGTGTCGGTCTCGCGACGCGCCACAGCGCCGCATTTCGGGCAGGTGGTTTCATAAAATTGCGGCATTTTTGCCAGGGGAGAGCCGGCGCCACTTGGCACCACATCTTCCGGTAACACCACAGGCAGCTGCTCGTCCGGTACCGGCACGTCGCCGCATTGTGCGCAGTGAATGATGGGAATCGGGCAGCCCCAGTAACGCTGGCGCGAAATGCCCCAGTCGCGCAGGCGGAACTGCACTTTCTTCTCGCCGAGTCCAAGTATAGTGAGGTCGGCCGCGATCGCATCTACCGCTTCATCAAAATTCAGCCCGTCGTATTTTCCGGAGTTGATGCAGACCCCATGGTCGGCAAATGCCGACTCAGGATTGAGGATTGAGGATTGAGGATCGATTGCTTGCTCGCTCCTCAATCCTTGCTCCGCGGTCATGATCACTACTTTGATCGGCAAGCCATATTTTTTCGCAAACTCAAAATCGCGTTCATCGTGCGCAGGAACCGCCATCACCGCGCCTTCGCCGTAACCCATCAGTACATAGTTGCCGACCCAAACCGGTATCGGTTCGCCTGTCAGCGGGTGAGCAACTTTCAGGCCTGTGTCCATGCCTTTTTTTTCCATCGTCGCCATATCGGCTTCGGCCGTACCGCCGTGTTTGCATTCTTCGATGAATTGGCTAAGTTGTGGATTGTTTTGTGAAGCAATGGTTGCCAGCGGGTGTTCTGCGGCAACTGCGACAAACGTCACGCCCATGATGGTGTCGGCGCGCGTGGTATAGACCTTAAGGACAGGATTAAGTATTGGGGAATGAGGATCGGATGCAGCGCTACTCAATACTCGATCCTCGATCCTAAAGCCTATTTCACAGCCGAAGCTCTTGCCTATCCAGTTGCGTTGCATCGTCTTGACCTGTTCCGGCCAGCCGTCCAATGTGTCCAGATCCTGCAACAACTCGTCGGCGTATTGCGTGATGCGGAAAAAATACATTGGGATATCGCGCTTTTCCACCAGTGCGCCGGAACGCCAGCCGCGCCCGTCGATGACCTGTTCATTGGCAAGCACGGTGTGATCCACCGGATCCCAGTTCACCGAAGAGGTTTTTTTGTAGATGATGCCTTTTTTGAACAGGCGGGTGAACAGCCACTGTTCCCAGCGGTAATACTCCGGCGTGCAGGTCGTCACTTCGCGCGCCCAGTCTATGCCTAATCCCAGGCTTTTCAGCTGGCGGCGCATGTAATCGATATTCTCGTAAGTCCATGCGGCAGGAGGTACATTATGCGCCTGAGCTGCGTTTTCGGCAGGCAGGCCGAATGCATCCCAGCCCATGGGTTGCATCACGTTGTAGCCTTTCATACGGTGATAGCGGGCGAGTACATCGCCTATAGTGTAATTGCGTACATGCCCCATGTGCAGTTTCCCGGAGGGATAGGGGAACATCGACAGGCAGTAATACTTGGGTTTGTCGCCCGATTCTGTGGCCCGGAATGCGCCGGTATCATCCCAGTGTTGCTGGGCTTGTTGTTCGAGGGAAGCGGGATGATAGTTGGATTGCATGGTTTAACGTGTCGCAGCCAGGTTTTTTTGAAGGTCGCATTATAGCGGTATCATGCACCAAACGTGAACCGTACTTGATGCATCTGTGGTTAAAATCAGGATTCGGTGGCGGCAATATGTTGGAGGGCAATGACAGGAGATGACATATTTATTGTACAAAAGGGGGCAACCAGTAGTGGCGAGTGACGGTTTGATATAAAATCAACGACCATAAAAATTTAATCACACAATTCAGGAGAGGTCATTATGTCAAGCAAGCATCCCGTTATTGCGGTTACCGGTTCTTCGGGCGCGGGTACAACCACTGTCAAACGTGCTTTCGAAAACATCTTCCGTCGCGAGAAGATCACTGCCGCAATCATCGAGGGTGACAGTCTGCACAGCCTGGATCGCATGGCGTTTCGCGCTGCCGCTGCCGCTGCCGCCACGGCAGGCAACAACACATTTAGTCATTTTGGTCCGGAAGCCAACCACTTCGACAAGATCGAAGACATGTTTAAATCCTATGGCAATACAGGGATGTGCAAGCGCCGTTATTACGTGCACAGTGAAGCTGAGGCTGTGGAGCACAACAGGCATTTTGGTCTGACCGATCTGACGCCTGGCGTATTTACCCCCTGGGAAGACATTGAGGCCAATTCCGATCTGCTGTTCTATGAAGGTCTGCACGGCACGGTAAAAGATGAGGCGCAAGGTATCGATGCAGGCAAGTATGTCGACCTGGCTATCGGTGTCGTACCTGTGGTCAATCTGGAATGGATACAGAAGATACATCGCGACAAGGCGGAGCGCGGCTATTCGGCAGAGGCGACGGTGGATACCATCATGCGTCGCATGCCTGATTACATCAAGTTCATCACACCGCAGTTTACTCATACCGACATCAATTTTCAGCGTGTCGCAACGGTGGACACTTCAAATCCGTTCATCGCTCGCGACATTCCGACACCGGACGAGAGTTTCGTGGTGGTGCGTTTCCGTGAACCCCAAGGCGTGGATTTTCAGTATATGCTGGCGATGATCCCCGGCTCGTTCATGTCGCGTGCAAACACACTGGTTGTGCCAGGCGGCAAGATGAGTCATGCGATGGAAGTGATTCTGGCACCTATCATGCATGACATGATCGCAAACAAAAAGTAAAAACTGCCGGATTAGTTCGGTAATCAGAATCAGGGGGAATCAGATGATAAATCTGCTTCCCCTTTTTCTGGCGAGCAGTTGCGCTGCTGTGGGATAATTCGGCCATGAATACAACACTGTTATCCGGTCTTAATCCCCCCCAGCTGCAAGCCGTCACTTTGCCTCACCAGTCAGCGCTGATACTTGCAGGCGCGGGCAGCGGAAAAACGCGCGTGCTGATCACGCGCATCGCCTATCTCATCAGCACGGGCGAGGCAAGTCCGCACAGCATACTGGCGGTGACTTTCACCAACAAGGCAGCGAAGGAGATGGTGACGCGATTGTCCGCGATGTTGCCTCCTTCGACGGTGCTCAGGACAGGAGGTAATACGCGCGGCATGTGGATAGGCACTTTTCACGGACTTTGCAATCGCCTGTTGCGCGCGCATTACCGCGAGGCGAATCTGCCGCAGACCTTTCAGATACTGGACTCGGGCGATCAGCTCTCCGCGATCAAGCGGGTGATGAAGGCGCTCAATGTGGACGATGAAAAATTTCCGCCGCGTGAGATGCAAAGTTTTATCAGCTCCAGCAAGGAACAGGGGTTGCGCGCGCATGAGGTGGAAGCCTATGATCCTTACACGCGGCGCAAAGTTGAGGTTTATGCTGAATATGATGCGCAGTGCCAAAGGGAAGGCGTGGTGGATTTTTCCGAACTGCTGCTGCGCTGTTATGAGCTGTTGTCGCGCAATACGGCGTTGCGTGAACATTACCAGCAACGCTTCAAACATATTCTGGTGGATGAGTTTCAGGACACGAACCCTTTGCAATATCAGTGGTTAAAACTGCTGGCAGGAAACAACAATTCGCTGTTTGCGGTGGGCGACGACGATCAGTCCATCTATGCGTTTCGCGGCGCCAACGTCGGCAACATGAAAGACCTGCTGCGCGATTTCAAAGTAGAAGCGGTGATCAAGCTTGAGCAGAACTATCGCTCTCACGGCAACATACTCGATGCGGCAAACGCGCTGATCAGCAATAACCGCAACCGTCTGGGCAAGAATCTCTGGACATCCGAGCAGGGCGGCGAGAAGCTGCGCGTGTATGAAGCGCCGACCGATGTGGAAGAGGCGGATTTCATTGTCAGTGAAATCGGTCAGTTGAAATCAGAGGGTATGAAGCTTGCCGAGATTGCGCTGCTTTACCGTTCAAACGCGCAGTCCCGAGTTCTGGAACATGCGCTGCTGTCCAGGGGCTTGTCTTACCGCGTATATGGCGGATTGCGCTTCTTCGAGCGCCAGGAAATCAAGCATGCGCTGGCCTATCTGCGTTTGATGGAGAACACCGACGATGACAATGCGCTGCTGCGCATCATCAATTTCCCCACGCGCGGTATCGGTGCGCGCAGCATCGAGCAGTTGCAGGAAGCAGCCAAAATAAACAACACGACTTTATTTGATGCGGCGGCCCGGGCGGGCGGCAAGGTGTCCGGTTTTGTCGGCTTGATCGAATCGTTGCGCGGCAGCACACAAAATCTTCCGCTCCCCGAAGTCATCGATCATGTGCTGGTACACAGCGGTCTTATCGCGCATTACCAGAACGAGACGGGGGCGAAAAAACGCGAAGCGGAAGAGCGGCTGGAAAATTTGAAGGAACTGCTGACCGCGGCAACGCTGTTCGTGCACGAAAACGAGGACGACAGCCTGACTTCATTTCTGACACATGCGTCGCTAGAAGCCGGAGAACATCAGGCGGGCGATCAGGAGGATGCACTGCATCTGATGACGGTGCACGCGGCCAAGGGGCTGGAATTCAATGCCGTGTTCATCACAGGGCTTGAGGAGGGCTTGTTCCCGCACCAGAATAGCCAGCGTGTGGATGGTGGTCTGGATGAGGAACGCCGCCTGATGTACGTGGCGATTACCCGTGCGCGCCGTCGTTTATATATGAGTTTTGCGCAAAGGCGTATGTTGAACGGTCAGGTGAGCTATGGCGCACCTTCGAGTTTTCTGCGTGAACTGCCCGATGAGTTGCTGCAGTGGCTCTCACCCCGCGTGGCATCGCGCAATCCTTTTGAAGTTTTCGGTTATTCGGTTCCCCTCTCACCCAACCCTTCTCCCGCCAGCGGGAGAGGGGGGCGTGAGAGCGCAGGAGAGGGTACACGCGCTGCAGCCTGGCGTGTTGGCCAACGCGTGATGCACCAGAAGTTTGGCGAGGGTGTGGTAACAAACACAGAGGGCAGTGGCAACGATGGTCGCGTGCAGGTCAACTTCAAGCATGCGGGCAGCAAGTGGCTCGCGCTGGAATACGCGAAGCTGGAGGCGCTGTGAGCGATATGCCGCCGGATGCAGCCCTGGGCGATGAACGACTTGCGTTGATCAGCGAAAGCTATCGCCGCCTGACAGGCAAAGTATTGATTGATCCGTGCGATCCTCTGGCGCTGTGGAATGCGAAGCGGGCAATCGTTGCGCACGGCACTGAAGATGATCCGGTGTTTTTCTACGGTAATAAACTGGCGCTGAAATTTTTCGAGATGAGTTTCGAAGAGTTCGCGCATCTGCCTTCGCGCTTTTCTGCCGAGCCGGTGGCGCAGCCTGTGCGCGCAGCGCTGCTGGAAAAAGTTGCGAAACAGGGTTTTATCGATGGCTATTCGGGTGTGCGCATTGCCAAGAGTGGTGCGCGCTTCACGATAGCCGACGGGACGGTATGGAATCTTGTGGATGCAGCGGGCGTATATCACGGACAGGCCGCAACTTTTATTGTGCAGTCACAGACCGCGTAGGATGCGCTTGTCAGCACATCCTGCGAGCGGCGCTCAGAAATGCGATGGGTCGCTGGGATCTATAATGTCTCGCTCACTCACGCTTGAACTCGGTTGTTTTTCCTCCGGGAAAATATCGCAGAAGCTTGCGTACATGGTGGTGAATACCATGGGCATCAGCATCAGCCAGCCCAGCATCATCGGTATGCTGGCAAGCATCGCCAGCAACAGGAAGGCCATGCCGTACACAAACATCGCGCTGACATTGTGTGTGAAAGCGCGCAAGCTTAGCTTCATTGCGGCAATCGGCGCGACATCGCGGAAGAATACCAGCATGGGGGCGAACTGCATGGACATCAAGAGCAGCGTGAACATGACTGTGCCTATCATGATGGCAGTGCCTGCGCCTGCGAGAGCTTGCTGAAAAACAGCCGGTTCCGCAGCCTGACTGCCCATCAATATCGCAACCAGTTTTTCGCCGCCTAGCATCTTCATCGCGCCGAAGATCAGATACTGGCTGACCAGCGCGATGCCGCCCAGGTTGATCAGGTGCGTGGTGTGTTTCTGAAAACCGCTGAACAGGTGGGCAAGTTCCAATTCATCGCCCTTGTCCAGGGAATTGGAGCCGGCCATCAGCCCGATCACAACGACAGGCATCAACAGGCTGGCAAGTGGTTCGCCTATCACAGGTATCGCGGATATGCCCGCTGCCGCGACAAAACAGATCGCAACCAGCACGATCCACAGCAAGGGCGCTTTCATGAACAGCGTGTAGCCTTTTTTGATCCATTGCATGCCTGCTTTAGCTTCCAGACGTTTGGGTTCCATGATTTCTTTCATAACTAATGACTAACTACTAACAACTGTTTTGATTTTACAGCCAGACGGTGTGTTTTGCTTTGATGTGGTTTCTCAGTATGCGTTCGAAATGTCCCGGATCGTGCGCATGTATCAATTCGCCATCTCGTGGCAGATGCATATCGAACAGGCGCGACAGCCAGAAACGTAGTGCTGCCAGACGCAGCATAAGCGGCCAGGCGTCGCGCTCGCTCTTCTCAAGCGGGCGCACTGCATGATACGCGCGCAAAAATGTCTGTGCGCGATCGGCATCGAGGGTGGCGTCGTTGTTCATACACCAGTCGTTGACGGTGATTGCCACGTCATACAGCAGGGCGTCGGTGCAGGCAAAATAAAAATCGATCAGGCCGCCTATGCGGTCATCAAACATCAGCACATTGTCGCGGAACAGATCGGCGTGTATCAGTCCTTGCGGCAAAGCGAGAGTATTTTGTTGCGCGTACAGTGCAACTTCGCTTTGCAGTAAAGCTGCCTGTTCGACACCCAGAAACGGCAACACCTGGGGTGTGGTTGCGTTGCGCCATGCGGCACCTCGCGGATTGGGCATCACTTGCGAGAAACTCATGCCTGCTATATGCATCTGTCCAAGCATCTCGCCCATCGCTGCGCAGTGTGCTGTCGTGGGATTGACAATGGATTTTCCGTTAAGACGGCTGACGATGCAGGCGGGCTTGTCTTTCAGTGTTCCCAGGAACTGGTTGTGGCGATTGGCCATCGGCGCAGGACAGGGAATGCCGTGGCGGGCCAGATGCGCCATCAGGTTCAGATAGAACGGCAGCTCATCGGCGCTGAGCTTTTCAAACAGCGTGAGCACGAAGCGACCGTTGCTGGTCGTGACGAAATAATTGGTGTTTTCAATGCCTGAGGCTATGCCCTGCAAATCCAGCAGCTGACCCAGTGAGTAGTCGCCAAGCCAGGCGGAAAGCTCAGCCTCTGTAACAGTGGTGTAAACAGACATGAATTAGAAGCGGTGTATGACCCATTGTGGTGGGCGAAATCCGGTATCCATGCTTTCCTGGCGGGCAAACTTTCCGTCGCCGCGCTGATCCACCAGATAGTATGGCGGGCCCACTTTTGGCGTCACCTTGATCATGTACAGGCGGCCATTCGCGCGGTATTCCTCTATGGTCTGCTCGGTCTGTTTGATGATGGTGACTTCAGGTTCGTCGCTTGAACTCTCGGGTTCTGGGGTAAACGCAGGGGGTGGCAGTGGTTCGGCAGCGAAGACGGAAAGCGGGAAGCAGCACAGCAGTAAAGCGAATAAGGAGCGCATGATGGCGATGCCTGTAAATAATGAGATGCGCATTTTATCCGATTTATAGGTAAAGCTGGCGTTCGCGTTCCGCTTCGGTCGGCTCGAAGCCTGAGGACTCGTAATGTTTGAAGATTGCATTGACGACTTCCACAGGGTTGTCGATGAGCTGGATCAGATCGATGTCTTGCGGGCTGATGACTTTTTCCTCCAGCAACGCGGTCTTGAACCAGTCTATCATCCCACCCCAGAATTTCGAGCCCACCAGTATGATCGGCATGCGGCGAGTCTTGCCGGTCTGCACCAGGGTCAGCGCTTCCATCAGTTCGTCCAATGTGCCGAAGCCGCCGGGCATCACGACATAGGCATGGGCGAATTTCACGAACATCACCTTGCGGGCGAAAAAATGCTGGAATGACTGGCTGATATTCTGGTAGGGATTGTTGGATTGCTCGTGCGGCAGTTGAATGTTGAGACCTACGCTGGGGGATTTTCCATAGAACGCGCCTTTGTTGGCAGCTTCCATGATGCCGGGCCCGCCGCCCGATATGACCGAAAAGCCCGCGTCCGAAAGCAACCTTGAAATTTCTTCGCACAACTTGTAATAGGGCTGGTCTGGCTTGGTGCGCGCGCTGCCGAACACGCTGACGGCGGGATGAATATGCGCTAAACGGTCGGTGGCTGAAACAAATTCTGACATAATGCCGAATACACGCCACGCCTCCTTGGCATCCCAGGCTTCGGGAATATCGGATGCAGGCAGCTTTGGCGTATCTTTCATGTCAGTCCCTTTAAAGCTAATTTATGAGTTCCGAAAAAATTAAAACTTTGCTGCTGGTGGACGGCTCGTCCTTTTTATACCGCGCGTTTCATGCGATGCCTGACCTGCGCAACCGCCACGGTGAACCCACGGGCGCCGTCTACGGCGTGCTCAACATGTTGCGCCGCTTGCGTCAGGATTACCCAGCGGATTATAGCCTGTGCGTATTTGATGCAAAAGGAAAAACGTTTCGCGACGACTGGTATCCGCAATATAAGGCCCATCGCCCGTCCATGCCTGCCGATCTTGTCCAGCAGATAGAACCCTTGCATCAGGCCATTGCAGCTTCCGGCTGGAAAATCGCGATGATAGACGGTGTCGAGGCGGACGACGTGATCGGCACGCTCGCAAAGCAGGCATCAAGCGATGGCGTGCGCTGCATCATCGCAACCGGCGACAAGGATCTTGCACAACTGGTGAACGAACATGTCTCGCTGATCAACACGATGAACAACGAGGTGCTGGATATTGAAGGGGTGAAGAACAAGTTTGGCGTGCCGCCTGCTCTTATTGTCGATCTTCTGACGCTGACGGGCGATACGGTGGACAACGTGCCGGGCGTGGAAAAAGTCGGTCCCAAGACGGCGGTGAAGTGGCTGCAACAGCACGGCACGCTGGATAACCTGATGCGCAACGCAGACACTGTCAGCGGCGTGGTAGGCGCCAACTTGAGAAACGCGCTCGACTGGCTGCCGATGGCGCGCCGTCTGATCACCGTGAAATGCGATGTGGACTTGCCGCTGGCATACAATGAATTGATTGCGCCTGCTCCCGACAAGGAAGCGCTGGCTCGCCTTTATGAACGCCTGGAATTCAAGACATGGCTGCGCGAGTTGTTACTCCCCTCGCACGCAAGTGGGAGAGGTGTTGGAGGAGAGGGTAATGAAAACTCAGATGTTACCCTCTCTCCATCTCCCTCCCTTGCAGGGAGAGAGGGGGGAGATGTGGCGGGGGAAGCAACTCGTACTGACAGTGCAAATTATCAGACTATCCTGACCGATGAACAGCTGGATGCATGGCTTGCAAAAATTCTTGCAGCGGGTTTGGTCTGTCTTGATACAGAGACGACTGGGCTTGATGTGATGGAAGCGCAGCTGGTCGGCATTTCATTTGCGATCACGCCGCATGAAGCCGCTTATCTGCCGCTGGCGCACGTCTATCCGGGCGCGCCGGATCAGCTTGATCGCGATCAGACGCTGCTTAAATTAAAGCCGTGGCTTGAGAGCGATGATCACAAGAAGGTAGGACAAAACCTGAAATACGATAAACATATTTTCTCCAATCACGGTATCAGCCTTGCCGGCATACACGACGACACGCTGCTCGAATCCTACGTGCTGGAGAGCCATAAGTCGCATGATATGGATAGTCTTGCACTTCGCCATCTCAATGTGAAAACCATCAGCTTTATCGACGTGGCAGGCAAGGGCGCGAAGCAGATTTGTTTCGACCAGGTCGATCTTGATACCGCGACGCATTACGCAGCCGAAGACGCCGATATCACTTTGCAGTTGCATCAGAATCTTGCGCCGCAAATAGAACCATTGGCGGGGCTCAAGCATGTGTATCGCGAAATCGAGTTGCCGGCGATGCATGTGCTCTACACCATGGAGCGCAACGGCGTGTTGCTCGACTGCGATCTGTTGCATGTTCAGAGTCATGAGCTGGGTGCGAAGCTGGTTGAACTTGAGGCGCGCGCGTTTGAAGCTGCCGATCAACCTTTCAATCTCAACTCTCCAAAACAGATACAGGAAATTTTATTCGACAAGTTAAAACTCCCGGTGAAGAAGAAGACGCCGAGCGGCGCGCCTTCCACCGACGAGGAGGTGTTGCAGGAACTGGCGCTCGATTATCCGTTGCCAAAATTGCTGCTTGAATATCGGGGCATGGCGAAACTCAAATCTACCTACACCGACAAGCTGCCGAAAATGGTGAATCGCAGAACAGGCCGCGTGCACACCAGCTATTCGCAGGCGGTAGCTGTCACGGGGCGCCTGGCCTCCAGCGATCCGAATCTGCAGAATATTCCGATCAGAAGCGCCGAGGGTCGTCGTATCCGCGAGGCTTTCATCGCACCTCCCGGCAGTGTCATCGTTGCGGCAGACTATTCGCAGATCGAGCTTCGCATCATGGCGCATTTGTCGGGGGACGCGGGCTTGCTTCAGGCATTTGCCAACAACGAAGATGTGCATCGCGCAACCGCCGCAGAAATTTTCATGACGACGCCTGCGGACGTGACTTCAGAGCAGCGCCGTTACGCGAAGGTGATCAACTTCGGGCTGATCTACGGCATGTCTGCCTTTGGCCTTGCGAAACAATTGGGCGTTGAGCGCAGTGCCGCACAGGCTTACATCGATCGGTATTTTGCGCGCTATCCCGGCGTGAAGAACTACATGGACAGCACGCGACTGTTGGCGAAAGAACAGGGTTATGTCGAAACCGTGTTTGGCCGCAGGCTCTGGCTGCCGGATATCAACAGCAGCAATGGCATGAAGCGTCAGGGGGCTGAGCGCGCCGCGATCAATGCCCCCATGCAGGGCACGGCGGCAGATCTCATTAAGCTTGCGATGATCAAGGTGCAGGGCTGGCTTGAAGCTGAAAAACTGAAGACACGGTTGATCATGCAGGTGCACGATGAGCTGGTGCTGGAAGTGCCGGAAGATGAATTGCAGCTTGTGAAAGATTTGCTGCCGCATCTGATGTGCAGCGTCGCCGAATTGCATGTGCCGCTGCTGGTTGAACTGGGTTACGGAAAAAACTGGGACGAGGCGCACTAAACGATCGTCATTGGTAAAGCCACTAGCCATTCGACTATTGATCCAGCAAATATTATCCAAGAATCCGTTCGCATTGAGCCAGTCAAAATGTGAAAGGATTCCTGTGCTTCGACAAGGCTCTCCTGAGTCCCGTTCGTTCCTTCGACAAGCTCAGTACGAACGGGATCGAAGGACTCAGCACGAACGGCAGTCAAGTTTAATACGTGCCGGATCAATATGCCCGCAAGCGGGCAAGTCGCTGGTTATCCCGCGAAGGCGTGAATCCGTGCACCCGTGAAGGCGCGCAAATGGCACGGTGCAAGTCCGTGTCGGAGTATGCCATATCTCCGTAGCTGAAGGTAACTGCGTTGTCGTGAGGCGGGGTGGAGAGGTCAACGCATGCGTTGACGGAAGCGAACTGGCAGTCCGCAGGATAACGAACTCGATTCGGCGGGGTGTAACGACGAGCCTGCTCGTTCACGACGAAGTCCGAAACTCGTCCGGTACGCTGAAGATGGCGTGTAAAGCGATGCCGGAGTTTACCGCGTGGTTGGAGGCGGAATGTTGGGAAGTTTGTGTGAGATAAGCGGGGAGACCTGCGGTTTATGGTGATAGGCGGCAGGAGTCAGAGCCTTCGTATAACTGATGGCGTTGATCATGTCGCGCTCACTGTTTGTACAAGGCCGGAAACTGTTTTTGCAATTGTTCCAGCTTGGGAAGATCGTTGTAGACGATATAAGGCTGATCGGGGTGCAGTGCCAGATAGTTCTGGTGATGCGATTCCGCGGGATAGAACTGTTGCAAGGGCAAGACTTGCGTGACGATGGGTTTTGAAAAAGTGTGTGCTGCGCTGAGTTGATGAATGTAGTCTTGCGCGGCCTTTTGCTGTTCCGCGCTGGTATAGAAAATGGCCGATCTGTACTGCGTGCCGGTGTCCGGCCCCTGGCGGTTGAGCAGGGTCGGGTCGTGCGCGACGCTGAAAAACACCTGCAGCAGTTGGTCATAGGAAACCTTTGCAGGATCAAAGTGCACTCGCACCGATTCTGCGTGGCCCGTCTCTCCCATGCTCACCAGCTCGTAATGCGCAGTTGCCGCATTGCCGCCCGCATAGCCCGATGTGACATCGGACACGCCTTTGATATGTTTGAATACTGCATCCACGCCCCAGAAGCAGCCGCCGGCGAAAACCGCGGTCTGGTCAGCCGCATACGTTTCAGATGAGGCGAGCGCAAGAAGAAGGATGAATAATTTTTTTAATATGATGAAACTCCTTGAGGAAGCTCTGATTTAATCCGTTCGTGGTGAGCCTGTCGAACCATGAGACGATTAAATATATAGCAATAAAATTGTTATGCCATACCCTTCGACAAGCTCAGGGCGAACGGATTATTTATTCAATATTTTTTAAGTAGTTAACCGAAGGTAAAAGCGAACGCCGAAGCGCCCGCATCCAGAAATTCAATTTTGAAAACGTGATCGGAGATTTTGTCGTTTTGCCGTATGAGCTGGTACAGGCGCTGTCCCTGAATGACGCCGGATCCGTCAGGCGCAATATCCGAGCCGTGATTGTCACCCGGTGCCTTGCCGTCCAGCGTAACCCTGATACGCACAGCCTTGCTTGATCCCAGCACCAGATGCAGATCGCGCCCCTGAAAGTGGTAGCTGATGGAACCGTCAGTTTTTTGCAGTTGGGCGGACTCGCCCGATATGAGCCATTTGCCACTCAGCGCCCATTGGTCAAGTTCAAGTTTTTGCGGTGTGCTGTAATTTGAAGCATCATCTTCTGCCACTTCTTCAGGAGAAGCCAGATTCTGTTGTTTGGCATAGCCGATATAGGTCTCTGGAGAACGCGGCATGTCGGCCGCAGCTGCTGTTGCGCCGGTTCCTGACACTTTCACCAGATCATTTGCAGCGATCTGCTGCCCCGCTTCCTTCAGCAGGGCCTGTATCATTTTTTCAGTCTCGATATATCCGCCTTCACCGAAATGATGCTCGCGCATCACACCGTTCGCATCGATCAGGTAGTGCGCGGGCCAGTATTCATTTTTGAATGCATTCCAGATCGCATATTTATTGTCTAGCGCGACAGGATAGGGGATCCCCAAGTCGCGCACAGCCTGCGCTACATTACGCGGATCTTTTTCGAAAGCGAATTCCGGTGCATGCACGCCGATGATGACAAGACCCTGGTCGCGGTATTTTTCGTTCCACGCCTTGATGTAAGGCAGCGTGCGCAGGCAGTTGATGCAGGAGTATGTCCAGAAATCCACAAGCACGACTTTGCCTTTAAGTTTTTCTGCGCTGAGCTCCGGAGAGTTAAGCCACTGCACTGCGCCCGCAAGAGACGGCATGGTGTCATTCTCGGCGATAACGGTGCTGGTCTTAGCAACAGGCATATCGAGTTTTGCAATCAGTTTGTGCTCGGCACCTGCGGTGTTCAGAAAATTGAATTGGGACAGGAATTTTGTATCCCAACCCAGCGCGATGACTACCACGCCCGCCACGACTGCAACGCCAAGGCCGCGTCTAATAACTTCCTCGGCACCCAGGCTGCGCTTCATCAGGCTGAAGATGCGCTGGCCCGAGAGCAGCGCAACCGCCAGGGAAGTTGCAGCGCCCGCCGCAAATACCAGAAGCAGCAGCGCGCTGTATAAATTTGCGCCATTGAGGGCTGCGCCTGCCAGCACCAGACCGAGTATCGGCCCTGCGCAGGGCGCCCATAAAAATCCGATTGCAACGCCCAGAAGCAGCGAGCCTCTCAAGCTGCCCTGCCGGTCGGCGTTCTGTTGCAAGCGCACGCCCAAAGATACGAAAGGGCGCATCATTCGCTCCGACAACGCGGGCAGAATCAGCGCAAGACCCATTAGCAGCAACAGCAACATCGCGGCATAGCGGCCGTATTGATTGACCGCGATGAGCCATGCGCCGCCCACTGCGGCAAAGCTTGCAAGCACGGTGAAGGTCGCCGCCATGCCAAATAAAATCGGCAGGCCGGATTTGCGAAAAGATTGATCAGAGTGCGCGAAAATGAAGGGCAGCACCGGCAGCACGCAGGGGCTGAAGATGGTGAGCACGCCGCCCAGATATGAGAGAAAAAATATCAGCATGATCAGGCGTGCGCGAAGCGCATGGCTACCGTGTTCATGCAATAGCGCAGGCCGGTGGGTTTCGGGCCGTCGTTGAACACATGCCCAAGATGCGCGTCGCACAGCGTGCATTTCACCTCGGTGCGCGTCATGCCGAAGAGATGATCGGTGATTTCGCGCACGTTCTGCTTTGCGATCGGCTGCCAGAAGCTCGGCCAGCCTGTTCCCGAATCGTATTTGGTCGCGGCATCATATAGCGCGTTGTCGCAGCAGATGCACCGGTAAAGCCCGGGTTCATGCCTGTCGTAGCCTGGCTGCGAAAAGGCGCGCTCTGTGCCGCTTTCGCGCGTGACTTCATAGGCCAGGGGAGATAAACGCTTTTTCCATTCCGCGTCGCGGCTTACCTTGTCCAGTAAAGCCAGACCCAGCGGCTTCCTGTCATCGGAGAACTGCATGATGGTCACTTTCATGCCGGCGGCGAAAGTGCGGCCTGCAAGTAACAGTCCCGATAAAGCGAATAAAAATTGTCTGCGTTGCATAAGCGTTCTTGCTTGTGAGCACAATCTGAAAATGATGTTACCTGAGTTCAAGTTTGAAAGGCAACGCCTGACTTGAATAATGTCTGGTTGAGCGTCAGGTATCCGAGTCATTTTCTTGGTTGGAGTTCAATCGCCCCATCGCGCATGTCATCGAGTGGCATTATCTGCCGATGCTTGCGATCGGTATTCTCGGGCTTGGTCTCGGAAAAAAGATATTGAAGTGGTGAATGTAGTACCATCCGTCTGGCAACCCAAGAGTTTTTTAGAATTATAATTTCCTGAAATCAAACGCTGGTCATGACTCGTCAGGAGCTCGGATATGGCTCTGCTCGAAATCAGAAACGTCACGCGCCGCTTCGGCGATTATGCGGCGCTCGACAACGTCAGCCTGACCATAGAGGCGGGAGAATTTTTTACCCTGCTTGGCCCTTCCGGTTGCGGCAAGACCACACTGCTGCGCCTGATCGCGGGTTTTGACAGGCCGGACTCCGGACAAATCCGGCTCGACGGCCGCGACCTCGTCGACATACCCGCAGAAAAACGTCCCGTCCACACCGTGTTTCAAAGCTATGCGCTGTTTCCTCACATGACAGCGGCGGAAAATATCGCGTTCCCGTTGAAGATGGTGCATCGACCGGCGGATGAAATCAAACAGCGCGTGCAACAGGCGCTCTCGGATGTGAAACTTTCCGACAAGGCGGATTCCTATCCACGCGATCTTTCAGGCGGACAGCAGCAGCGCGTGGCTCTCGCGCGGGGACTCGTTAATCATCCGCGCCTGTTGCTGCTCGATGAATCCCTGGCGGCGCTAGATGCGAAGCTGCGCGAAGACATGCAGATCGAGCTGATCAATTTGCAGCGCGAAAAGGGTATTACCTTTATTTTTGTCACGCATGCGCAAAACGAAGCGCTGGCCTTGTCGCACCGCATCGCGCTCTTGAATGGCGGCAGGGTCGAGCAGGTGGACGAACCGTCCAGGCTTTACAGTTTCCCAAAAAATCGCTTCGTTGCCGATTTCATCGGGCACATCAGTCAGATCGAGGTGCAGGTGATCGAATCCACGCACGGCCATCTGCGACTGAATGCAGCAGGCCTGGGCGAGATCATCGCCTCGCCAATGAAGGATGCAATGCCAGGCGAAACAGGTGTGTTTGCGATTCGACCAGAACAAGTGCGCATCGGCGTGCACGGAGAACTTGCCGAACTTAAGAATCATTTTGCAGGCACCGTGCACAGCCTGCTTTATCAGGGGGACGTCAGCGTTTACAAAGTCAGGCTGGAAAATGGTGCGATGGTGGAAGCGCTGCTTCCCAATGCCGCACCCGGGCGCGCAGAACTTTTCGAAGTGGACGATGCGGTCAAAGTCGGCTGGCGCCACGATGCGGGGATGTTTCTCCATGAATGACGGGCGTGGCAAAGAAATCATAGCGGTTCATGAAACTTTACATGCCCGTTTCCCTCACCCCAACCCTCTCCCAAAGGGAGAGGGTACAAACGAACGCTTGCGCGAATTTCACATTAACCGCTGGACCAAATTTCTGGTGAGTGGGCCGCCGCTACTGTTCCTTCTGGTGTTGTTTGCAGCGCCCGGCATCATCATGCTGCTGGCTTCCATCCGTTACCCGGGCGAGTTTGGCGGGCTGGCACCGCTGGCGTCGAGTGACCCCAGCGCACTGCATGGCCTGACGCTGGAGACCTACAAGTTTTTCTTCAGCGATTTCATCTACACGCAAGTTTTTCTCAAGTCCATCGCGATGGCTTTTTTCACCACGCTGTTCTGCCTGATACTCGCCTATCCGCTGGCGCTGCTGATCGCGCGCAGCCCGAAGAAGCGCCGCGACATGATGGTGCTGCTGGTGATCCTGCCGTTCGCCAGCAATTTTCTGATCCGCGTGTATGCGTGGATGATCGTGCTGGGGCCGCAGTCCGCGCTGAACGTTGCGCTCAATGTCATGCTGCACTGGTTTAACATCGCTCCGGTACACCTGTTGTTCTCGCCGTTCGCGGTGCTGATCGCGATGGTGTATGCGCACCTGCCGTTCATGGTGCTGCCGCTGTATACCAATCTGGTAAGGCATGATCCGGCATTGCTCGATGCGGCGCAGGACCTTGGAGCTTCTGTATGGCAGCGCTTCTGGCGCGTGACTTTTCCGCTGTCGCTGCCAGGCGTGTATTCAGGCTCGGCGCTGGTTTTCATCCCGGCGCTGGGCATATTCGTGATTCCGGAAATTCTGGGCGGCACAGGCGACATGCTGATCGGAAACCTGATCAAGGAACAGTTTCTGATCACGCGCGACTGGCCGTTTGGTTCCACGCTTGCGATTTTGCTTACGTTTTCCGTGATGCTGATCGCTTGGCTTTCCGGAAAACTGGGGAGGCGCTATGCGTAGGAATACATGGCTATGGGCGGCATCGCTGGCGGTGTATCTGTTCTTGTACCTGCCGCTTGTCATCGTCGTCATATATTCGTTCAACGACTCGCGCCTGAATGCAGAATGGGTGGGCTTCACGTTAGGCTGGTATCGGGTTCTGCTGAGTGATGACGAGATGCTGAAGGCCGCAGGCAATTCGCTGCTCATCGCATTTTCTTCCAGCCTGATTTCAACTGTGCTGGGCACGATGGCGGGTATCGCGATACAGCGCTACAAATTCAGATTTCTGAATTTTCTGGCGATGGCGCCCGTGGCCATGCCGGAAATATTGCTCGGCGTGTCGCTGCTGCTTTTTTATATCCAGGTGCTCAACCTCACGCTGGGTATGCTGTCTGTGGTGCTGGCCCATGTCGCATTCTCGATCGGTTTCGTCGCGATCGTGGTGCGCGTTTCGCTGACAAGCCTCGATGAGCGCATCTTCGAGGCTGCGCGCGATCTTGGCGCATCGCCATGGCAGGGGTTTCGTCATGTGACTTTCCCGCTGATCTTGCCCGGCATCATCGCGGGTGCCCTGATGGCATTCACTTTGTCGATAGACGATTTTGTGATCACGTTTTTTACCGCCGGCGTCGGCATACAAACTTTACCCTTGCGCATCTATTCGATGATCAAGATCGCGGTGACCCCGGAAGTCAACGCGGTATCCACGCTGCTGATGCTGCTCACCTTGAGTTTGATACTGGCAGCTTCAAGATTTGCGCCCGAAGCGCTGAAGGGCAAGACATGAAATGGCTGATGATGATTTTGCTTTTTGCAGGGTCGGTTCAGGCCGAGGATCTGCTGCATTTATACAACTGGAACAATTACATTTCCGATCAGACAATAGCGCGCTTCGAAGCGCAGTGTTCCTGCCGCGTGGTGCAGGACTACTATTCCGACAACGAGGAGATGCTCGCCAAGCTTGCCGCAGGTGCTACGGGATACGATCTGATCGTGCCCACCGGCAATGCGGTCGAGTCGCTGATCCGCCAGCACGCGCTGCGGCCTTTGGACAAGCGCATGCTGCCGAACCTGAAAAATATTGCGCCTGCCTATATGAACACCTGGTTTGACCCGGGCAATGTCTATTCTGTGCCTTATGCTTTTACCATCACGCTGATCGGCTACAACAGCGAGAAAATCCGCGAACTCAACCTGCCCGTCGACAGCTGGGCGGTGATCTTCGAACCGCACTATCTTGAGAAAATCAAGGGGCGCGTCACCGTGCTTGACAGCCAGCGCGAGCTGCTCGCGGCGGCGCTCAAATATCTGGGCTACTCGGTGAACGATACAGACGAGGTGCACTGGAAGCAGGCGCGCGACCTGATCATCCGCGCCAAGCCTTACTGGGCGGCGTTCAATGCATCGAGCTATATCAAGGAGCTGACAGTAGGCGACATCTGGCTGGTGCACGGATATTCAAATGACATTTTTCAGGCCGACCAGGATGCAAAGGCTGCGGGAAGAAAATTCCGCATACTCGCAAGCGTGCCCAAAGAGGGCGCGGTGCTAGCGTTGGATTCGATGGTGCTGCACAAATCGGGGCCGCGCCCCGACCTTGCATTGCGCTTCATCAACTTCATGCTGGAGGGAAAAAATTCCGCGGAGCTCACCAACCTGATCGGCTCCGGAAACCCCAACACAGCTGCAATGCAGTATATATTGCCCGACATTGCAAACAACCCCGCGGTGTTTCCAAAAGATGTCAAAAATCTGGAGATGCTGCGCGATCTGGACAGGAATCAGCGGCGCGTGCTGTCGCGCATCTGGACGGAGATCAAATTAAAATGATTCTGGAAAGCGCAGTTGAAACTATAACAAACCGTTCATGGATAAAGCATACCGGACCAATAAGATCAGCCACTCCATTTTTCCCGGCGGGGAGAAACGGTCGACAGCATGACGCTATCCACACCGGCAATCCCGGCGTTTTGTCAGGCGGAGTGCATTTCCTCGCGTATCGTTTCGCGCACCACATCCACCAGGGACAAGCCCAGCACATATTGCCTGAGCGCCTCATTCATCATGGTCTGATAGCTTCCTCCCGCAGTCTCGGCGCGCGCCTTGAACGCGGCCAGCACCGAATTGTCCACGCGCATCGTAATGCGGGTCTTGCCTGCCGTTTCGGCTTGCAGTTTGGCCAGATGCGGCACATCCTTGGCGCGCTTTGCGCCCGTAAAATCATATTCCTTGCGCATAACTTTTTTCCTCTTTCTTCGTTGCCTTGCGCGCCGAAATCAAACGCACCACTTCCTCGTCGCGCAAGGTATAACACACGATCAACAACCGCCCCGCATGGCTCAAACCCAACAACAGCAACCGCACCTCACCCTGTGCATCCGGGTCATCGCGCACCAGCGCCAACGGGTCAAGCAGGCAGCTCGATGCTTCCTCAAATGACACGCCGTGTTTTTTCAGATTACCGGCAGACTTCTTTGGGTCGGAGTCGATTCTCATGCGATAATCGTATGCACAAAAGTGCATCCTGTCAAGCGATCGAAGTGGTTCGCATCGGGGTTGGGTCGCTTGCGGCGGTGGATGATCCAAATCATGCCGCAATGAATGAAGCAGTATAGGGGAATGGATGAGATGTGTGAGAACGGGAATAAAGCGAATTGCGCGATGCATGAGAATAGGAGAATAGGATGAGAAATAATTCGGTGCTGTTCATGAGGATATTAATCGCCCTCGCCGCACTGCAAATGCCGGTGATCGGGCATTGCGATTCAGGGAATGGCTGGTTTAAAAATTTGTTTGAATCGAAAGGCAAAAACATGAAAGAAGTCGCAGTCAAGATAGCTGAATTACATGAAGATAAAGATATTGAAATCTGGGGACTGGATTTCAGCCCTGATGGGAAATATCTGGCGGCGACATCACCTACCACGTTGGAAGTTCAAATATGGGACTGGCAAAACAAGCGCATCGTTCGCACCCTGGAAAAAGCTCAAGGTGCCGGCCTGACAACAGATATACATTATAGCCCCGATGGGCATCTGCTCGTTGCCTGCCATAGCCAAGCGGCCGGTGACATCCTTGTCCGCATTTGGAATACCGAAACCTGGGCGGTCATCCATGATATCGCTGATTTTAAATCGGGAAGTTGCAGAGCTATTGGATTTACCCCTGATGGAAAATATATGATCGGAGTATTTGATCGAAATCCCATTGCTTCTGGCGACAACCTAATCATTTATGACACGACCTCGTGGCAACCCGTGTGGGGAATACGCACAGTTCCTTTTTACCCTAAAGCCTTAGCAATCAGTCCAGATGGAAAATTTGCCGCAATCGGGGGGGGTGTCATAAACCCCCACAGTTGGCCGTTCGACACCCCAAAACCAACATTTGGTAATCCCCCTTTATCGAGTCAATCAGCTATTGTCGTTGTGGACCTCGCACAACGCGCAATCGTTCGTACTATTCAAAATACAGTGGATTTTGATGTTGGGCGACTTGCATGGAGCCCAGATGGTGCTCACCTCGCCGCTATGGGTCGACGAGCGCGGGATGGATTCGCCAATAACGGCCAAGGCGCATACACCAGTGGTCTTGATACGGTAATGGTATTCGATACGCATTCCGGCAAACAGGTCGCGGGTGAGCAATTAGAAGGAATAGGGAATTCGTCTCTACGTTACACACCCGAAGGGAAATATTTGATTGAGGGTGACATGGACGGCTTGGGGAATGGATTGGGCGTCAGGATCTGGGATGGACAACATCGTGAATTATTGCAAGTAATTCCAGGTAACGTGGGAAGTCTCGCGGTTTCAGGAGACGGACATTATTTTGCTGTGAGCACTTATAAGCAAATTTCAGTTTGGCAATTGAAGTGAAATTCCCACATACAAATACAAATAACTGAGCGGAGTATACGATGGCAACGATACTGGAATTGGCGGAATTAAGTAATGCGGCTTATGAGACTAGCCCTGTCATTGGTTCAACACCTGTTAGCGGCTGGACAATAATTGACGAATTTTTAGGGCCTTACATTTTACATGGGACTAATCCTTAATTCCTTTTTTCCGTCATCTTCACCGCACGGCTTACAGTGGCGCAACTGACGCCAAATTGTTCACCCACTTGTTCAAGGGTATAGTTGCCACTCAAATACATCTGAGCCATGCACTCATCGCGCATTTGTAACGTTTAGCAAAATAAGCCAATGGTTTCGGGAAAAAATGGACGCTACCCCTTTATGTGGGGAAACAATATTATTGTTACAGGCTACTCGCTTGGCGATGCAGCGAATGATCCTTCGACAGGCTCAGGACAGGTTCCTTCGACATCACCTTTAGTCCTGAGCGCAGACGAAGGACCAGGACAGGCATCGGCGAACGACGCGAGCTACGCAACTCAATGTGAATGGAGGATGGCGTCATGAAGAATAATTTCATCGGATTATTGAAATTTACATAAATAATGACGGCATACTCGTTTTACGTTGTTGTCATTCCCGCGAAGGCGGGAATCCAGTTGGCATATAACTCAGCATTACCAACAAAGCCAAGTGTTGTCCCACTTCGTGGGCGCTTGAATATTGCCTGGGGTTTCCGCCTTCGCGGGAACGACGGAGTTGTAACAATATTTGTCATGAATTATGAAAAGATCAATAAAAAGGATGTAGCGTGATTCATCCTTCACAACTGCCTTTTTTTACCGCACATGCACCGTTCAACAGGATGGAGCCGGCACACCTTGACTGGATGACAGAGCGCATGGCGCTTGCCTACCACGGACAAGGCGAGGTGATACTCTCGCCGGAGCACGGCGTGGTAGAACGCTTTTTTGTCATCAAGCAGGGGCTGGTGCAGGGCGAACAGTCGCATGCGGGTCAGGCAGATGCATGGCTGGAACTCAATGAAGGCGAGTGTTTTCCGTTAGGCGCCCTGCTGGCTCTGCGACCGGTGGCAGGCGTGTATCGGGCGAGCAGCGATACATTCTGCTATGAGTTGCCGATTGCAGACTTTCACACGCTGCTCGGCATGAGTGCGCCGTTCCGTGATTTCTGTACGCGTCGCATCGCCAATCTGCTGGAACAATCCAAAGGCGTCATTCAGGCGCAATACACGCAATCGGCTGCCGAGCTGCAATCGTTATCCAGCACGCTGGCATCGTTGATGCGCGGCACACCTGTCACCTGTTCGCCTGAGACTTCTGTGAGAGAGGTGCTGAGTCGTATGCACGAGGCGCGTATCGGTTCGATGATCGCGGTCGACAGTGATGAAAGACCTCTGGGAATATTGACGCTGCCCGATGTGCTTGAACGCATCGCGCTGCCCGGGATAAATCTTGAGCAGCCTGTGATAGGTGTCATGAGCAAGCAGCTGACTACACTGCCGCCCCATGCGACAGCCTATGATGCGGCACTATGCATGGCCAAACAGGGATGCCGGCATGTGCTGGTGGTTGAAGGCGAACGTCTGATTGGTATCGTGTCGGAAAAAGATCTGTTCGCGCTGCAAAGGGTGGGGTTGCGTCAGGTGGGGCAGGCGATGCGCCACGCGAATAGTATAGAAGAGCTGCAGCAGAGCGTCGCGGACATACGCCGCATGGCGCACAACATGATGGCGCAGGGTGTGGCTGCTGAGCAGCTGACGCAGTTCATTTCCACATTTAATGACCAGCTGACCGCGCGCGTGATCGAGCTGGAATACGCAGCCAGCGAAATTGTGGATGCGGAGTTATGCTGGATTGCGCTGGGTTCGGAAGGTCGCTTCGAGCAGACACTGAGCACAGACCAGGACAACGCGCTTATCTTCACCGTGCCCGAGGGAATGACGGCGGACGGGGTGCGCGAGAAAATGTTGCCTGTGGCCCGCCGCATCAACGAAAAGCTTGCCTTGTGCGGTTATCCGCTTTGCCGCGGCGGCGTGATGGCATCGAATCCGAAGTGGTGCCTTTCGCTGGAAGAATGGAGAGGCGTGTTCTTGAACTGGATCACCAACGGCGCGCCTGAAGCGCTGTTGCACGCGACGATCTTTTTTGATTTCAGGCCGCTCTTCGGCACCCATGCATTGGCCGATGAGCTGAGGTTATGGCTCATCCGGGTTGCCGGCGATCAGCCGCGCTTTTTGCACCAGATGGCGGAAAACGCGATGCGCACTCGTCCGCCGCTCGGGGTGATGCGCGATTTTGTGGTGGGAAAGGAGCACACGCTTGATCTCAAGTTAAGCGGCATCACGCCTTTCGTGGACGCCGCACGCATTTTTTCTCTGGCGACAGGTGTGACCAGCACCAGCACTGTCGAACGCCTGCGTCAGAGTGCGGCAGCACTGCATGTTCACGCAATCGAGGTGGATGGCTGGGTAAACGCATTTTTGTTTATCCAGATGCTGCGCCTGCGCCACCACCAGGCAGCGGAGATGGATAACCTGATCGACCCCGATTCACTCAACGAGCTGGATCGGCGCATCCTCAAGGAGGCTTTCCGTCAGGCGCGCAAGGTGCAGGCCAAGCTCATGCAGATCTACCAGCTATGAAAAATTTTCTTAAGCGCTGGTTTGTCGTTAAACCGCAGTTGAGTACACAGCAGGCGGCGCGGCTCGCGCAATGGAATGCATTGCCTGAAATTGAAGGGGCAGCAACGCGCCTGGTGGTGGTGGATGTTGAAACCACGGGCCTTGATCTTGCGCGCGACACACTCATTTCCATCGGCGCCGTCGCGGTGGTGAACGGGCGTATCGCGCTCGGTGAAAATTTTTCCGTGGTGCTTCAGCAGGACAAAGCAAGCCAACGCGAAAACATATTGATACACGGCATTTCAGGAAAGGAGCAGCGCGACGGCGTTGCGCCTGCCGATGCTTTGCTGGCGTTTCTGGAGTATCTTGGCAAATCACCGCTGGTGGCATTTCATGCCGTCTTTGATGAAACCATGATACGTCGCGCGATGCGATCGCATCTTGGATTGAAATTCAAACATCGCTGGCTGGATATTGCATATGTTTTACCTGTGCTCTGGTCAGAGACTCGTCTGCGCACGCTGGATGAATGGGCCGAACATTTTTCCATATACAACGAGAATCGCCACAATGCCGTGGCCGATGCGCTGGCAACTGCACAGTTGTTGCTGGTGACTATTGCAGCGTTACGAAAGAAGCAGGGAACAGCGAGCTATGATGATCTTTGCCGCCTTGAGCGCAGACATCGTATGTCGCAGGAAAGTTTCTGAAACTATAGGCAGAAAAAACCGCCGGGTATGAGCCGGCGGCTTTTTAGATAAAACCTGTTTCAGCGTTAGTGAGAGACTGCACCCACTTCTGCACCCAGGCCGGTTTCGGCGCGTATCATCTGTGCGTCGAACGCAGCCCTTTCCTTTTTCGCGCTTTCGCTCTTGTCGGTCACCGACGCGATATACGCGACGACAAGAACCAATGGCAGAACGACGAAGGTCGGGAAGTCATACGGGAAGAGCGCAGGACCCATTTTGAGTATTGTGGTCCATACCGTGGGGCCTACGATCAACAGACCAATAGAACCGATGATGCCGGTGTACCCGCCTATCACCGCACCGCGTGTTGTAAGTCCGCGCCAGAATATCGACAACACGAGGATAGGGAAGTTGGTGCACGCGGCGATCGAAAAGGTGAGGCCGACGATGTAAGCGATGTTCTGTTTCTCGAAGGCGAAGCCCAGCATCACCGCGAGCACGCCAAGACCGATTACACTCATCTTCGACACCCACACTTCCTGCTTCTCTGTAGCACGGCCCTTCATGATCACGTTTGCATAGATGTCGTGGGACAGCGCCGATGCGCCAGCCAGCGTAAGACCCGATACCACAGCGAGTATCGTGGCAAATGCGACCGCAGCGATGAAGCCCAGGAACAGGTCTCCGCCGATCGCGTGAGACAAATAGACCGCCGGCATGTTCGCGCCGCCCTTAAGATCAAGCACGCTCTTGCTTAAGTTGGCCACATACTCGGGATTGTTGGCAACCATAACGATGGCGCCGAAACCGATGATGAAGGTCAGGATGTAGAAGAAGCCGATGAAGCAGGTGCCGTAGAGCACGGATTTCCTGGCAGCCTTGGAGTCGGTGACGGTGAAGAAGCGCATCAGGATGTGCGGCAGTCCAGCGGTGCCCAGCATCAGCGTCAGTCCCAGCGAGATCGATTCAAGCGGGTTGGCCTTGGCGCCTATCTTTACCACGGACTTCATGATGTCGAGATGCTTGGGGTGTATCGCAACCGCGTCGGAGAACAGCTTCGCGAAGCTGAAACCCTCGTGTGCCATCACGCCCAGCGCCATCAGCGTCGCACCACCCAGCAGCAGCCCGGCCTTGATGATCTGCACCCAGGTTGTCGCCTTCATGCCGCCGAAGGTGACGTAGACGATGATCAGCGCGCCGACGACGACGACGGACTCGCGGTAGGAAATTTGCGGCACCAGCGTGTGCAGCAATTGACCTGCGCCGACTGCCTGGCCGATCAGATACCAGATCACGACGATCAGCGAGCTGATGGCTGCCATGGTGCGGACCGGACCCTGTTTGAGGCGGAACGAAACGACGTCGGCGTAGGTGTATTTGCCGAGGTTGCGCAGCCGTTCAGCGATCAAAAACAAAATGATAGGCCAGCCGACCAGCCAGCCCACCGAAAAGATCAGGCCGTAGAAGCCGTTCATGTAGACCAGCGCCGCGATGCCCAGAAACGAGGCTGCCGACATGAAGTCGCCGGCGATGGCCATGCCGTTCTGGAAACCGGTGATGCCGCGTCCGGCTGCATAAAAGTCGGTCGCAGTCTTGGTTCGGGTCGCAGCCCAGTAGGTGATGACCAGCGTGATGGAGACGAAGATGAGGAACATCACGATCGCGTTCCAGTTCAGCGGCGGATCAGCCGGTACGGGTACATCGGCTGCAAAAGAAAAGTTAGCCGTGAGCAGCGAAGCTGCGAGGGCAAGAAAAACGGATTTGATGATTTTCATTTGGAAGCCTCGCGAACGATTTCGTTGACGATAGGATCGAAGGTCTGGTTCGCGATGTAAACATATATTCCCGTGAGGATGCATGAGGCGAAGATCACGCCCACGCCCATCAGCATGCCGACCGGGATCACGCTGTCTGCTGCGATGGGTTGCGTGAGGATGTCGGGGGTGAACGCGATCATCAGCGTGAAACCGAAATACATGATGCACACGATGGCGGAGAGCGTCCAGGAAAGCGTGTTGCGCTTTTTGACCAGTTGAAGATATTTCGGATTGTTTTGTATCTTGCTTGCAATTAATACGGACATGACTTCCTCCCTTTTGGTGTTTTTAAGAATTGCTACACAGATCGAAAAACGACCACCGATAGGCTGATGCCTTTAATTGCCCGTCAGTCCCCCCGACGGTATTTCTGAGTTGCTGATTCGCAGTGTAGCGCAATATTGCCGTGATGTTGATAAATGTCTTGCTTTGAAGATGGGTAAGCATCTTTAAGCGACGCAAGAGGGCGTGGCTTATCACCGCGACATCCACTATCATGCCTTTACTCCTGAAAGCTGTTCATAGAGGAACCATGAGCTCTCATCGCATAGAAAAGCTCTACGCGCATCTGCACAGTTCTGCGGAGGGCTTGTCGCAGGTCGAAGCTTTGCGGCGCCAGAAAAAATCAGGATTCAACCGGCTGGAAAAAATCACACGGCAGTCAATGGTCATCAGACTGCTCAAGGAATTTACGCATTTTTTTGCGCTGATACTGTGGGTTGCGGCGGGGCTGGCTTTCTTTGCCGAATGGCGCGATCCGGGCCAGGGCATGGCCACGCTGGGTTACGCGGTGCTGGGCGTGATTCTGGTCAACGGCCTTTTCTCCTTCTGGCAGGAGTATCGCGCTGAAAAAGCGCTTGCTGCATTGAGCAATCTGTTGCCGCATCACACCGTTGCGCTGCGCGATGGCAGCGCGGTGCAGCTGACGGTCGCAGAGCTGGTGCCGGGCGATGTGGTGCTGCTTACGGCAGGCGACGATGTGCCGGCCGATTGCCGTTTGATCGAGGCGTTCGGGGTGCGCATCAATGCAGCCAACCTGACCGGTGAATCAAGACCCCAGTCGCGTGGTGCTGAAGCGGAAGTCGAGGAAGTGACAACCAGGCGGCGCGACATCCTGCACGCCGGCACTTCGCTGATATCGGGAGAGGCGAAGGCCATCGTGTATGCCACCGGCATGCATACCGAGTTCGGCAACATCGCGCGCCTGACTCAGGTGGTCATCGAGCCGCCCTCACCGCTGCAAAAGGAAATCGCGCGCCTGTCCTATTTCATAGCACTGTTCGCGCTGTTGCTGGGAGTCGTCTTCTTTGCAATCGGTCGTTATATCGGCCTGTCATTCTGGGAAAATCTGATCTTTGCGATCGGCATCATCATTGCAAACGTACCCGAAGGCTTGCTGCCTACGGTGACGCTTGCGCTTGCGATGGCAACCCAGCGCATGGCGAAGAAGAACGCGCTGGTGCGCCACCTGTCTGCGGTGGAAACACTGGGCGCTGCCAGCGTGATTTGCAGCGACAAGACAGGCACGCTGACGCAAAACAAAATGAGTCTCCGGCAGGCGTATTTTTCCGGTGAACTGCAAACACCCGGCAAACTATCCCAGCCGTTGCTGGACGTGATGAAGAACTGCCACGACTTGCGCCGCGTCGAGCAGAATGGAAAATCGGTGTGGCTGGGCGATCCGATGGAAGTGGCGCTGCTGGAAAACCTGCCGGCTAACGTTGCGGCCTTTGAACGTGTGGACGAAATCCCATTCGATACCGAGCGACGCCGCATGTCGGTGATTTGCAACACGCCTTCCGGGCAACAGCTTTATTGCAAGGGCGCGCCCGAGAACGTGTTGCCGCTGTGCACTGCGGTATGGTCGGAAGGTGAAGTCGCACCGCTTGATGAATCCGGCAGGGCGCATCTTTTAAGCGTTCAGGAAAACATGGCAGAACAGGGGCAGCGCGTGCTGGCCATGGCGTATCGAGGTCTGCCGCATGACGCCCCCTCTCTTCAATCCTATCCCACAAGTGTGCGAGGAGGCGAAGGAGAAAAGAATTCTCTAATTTCCGAGACGGAACTGATCTTCGCGGGCCTTGTCGGGCTGATCGACCCGCCGCGCGAGGCCGTCCCCGATGCGATCCGCAGATGTCATGGAGCCGGCATACGCGTGATCATGATCACGGGCGACCATCCGCACACTGCACGCGCGCTGGCGCGCGAGATCAACCTTGCGCAAAATCCGCTGCTTGTGACAGGCGACCGTCTGCGCCAGATGTCTGATACCGATCTGCACCTGTTGCTCGATGAACCCGAACTGATCTTTGCGCGCACCGCTGCCGACCAGAAAATGCGCATCGTCGAGGCGCTGCAGCTGCGCGGCGAAGTGGTTGCGGTGACGGGCGATGGCGTGAACGATGCGCCGGCGTTAAAGCGCGCCGATGTCGGCATTGCAATGGGCATTGCAGGTTCGGATGTTGCGAAGGAATCTGCTGACATCATCCTGCTCGACGACAATTTCGCATCGATCGTCGCGGCGATCGAAGAAGGGCGCGCGGTGTATGACAATTTGCGCAAATTTCTCACCTACATCCTCACGCACAACGTGGCGGAGCTCGTGCCGTATCTTGCCTTCGCGCTGTTTCGCATTCCGCTGCCGTTGACTGTCATCCAGATCCTGGCGATAGATCTTGGCACCGATACCCTGCCGGCTCTTGCGTTAGGCGCCGAAAAGCCGGATCAGGATGTGATGTTGCGCCCGCCCAGGCCGCGTAACGAACGCCTGCTGAGCCCGGGCATGATGATGCGCGTCTATCTTTTCCTGGGCCCGATCGAAGCGATGGCCGCGATGGCTGCGTTCTTCTATGTGCTGCACGATGGGGGCTGGCAGTTCGGCCGTCAGCTGGGACTTAGCGAGAACCTCTACCTGCAGGCGACCACCGCTTGTCTGTCGGCGATCATCGCGATGCAGGTGGTCAACATCTTTCTGTGCCGTCATCCCAGCCTGTCCGCATTCAGCCGCGGCCGAAACAATATGATTGTTTATGGAATTGTTTTTGAGCTTTCGTTGTTGCTGCTGATCGATTACACGCCATGGGGAAACGCGATTTTCGGCACCGCGCCGATAGGCGTTTCTGTCTGGCTTTATATCGTCATGTTCATGCCGGTCATGTTGCTGCTCGAGGAGTTGCGCAAGCTCATAGTGCGCAAGATCGCACGAGACAGTAGTTTTTAGGCGCCCGATTGCGGTAAGCTATGCGCTTTCCAAAATCGCACAACAGAACAACATGGCCCAATATGTAATGTCTATGCTCCGTGTGAGCAAAATCGTCCCCCCGAAACGCCAGATCATCAAGGATATTTCCCTGAGCTTCTTCCCCGGCGCCAAGATCGGCCTGCTGGGTCTGAACGGCTCCGGCAAATCCACCGTGCTGCGCATCATGGCGGGCGTGGACAAGGAATTCGACGGAGAGGTGCAGCGCGAGCCCAACATCCGCATCGGCTATCTGGCGCAGGAACCGCAACTCAACCCTGAAAACACAGTGCGCCAGGAAGTGGAAGAAGCATTGGGCGAAGTGATGCAGGCCCAGAAAAAGCTGGACGAAGTGTATGCGGCTTATGCCGAGGAAGATGCGGACTTCGACGCCCTCGCCGCAGAGCAGGCGCGTTTGGAAGGAATCATCGCCGCCGCAGGCTCGGGTTCTGATCAGCTGATGGAAATCGCCGCCGATGCGCTGCGTCTGCCGGAATGGGATGCGGTGATCAAGAATCTTTCCGGCGGCGAGAAGCGCCGAGTGGCGCTGTGCAAACTGCTTCTGGATAAACCGGACATGCTGTTGCTGGACGAGCCGACCAACCATCTGGATGCCGAGTCGGTCGAATGGCTGGAACAGTTTCTCGTGCGCTTCCCCGGCACCGTGGTCGCCGTCACCCATGATCGTTATTTCCTCGACAATGCCGCCGAGTGGATTTTGGAACTCGATCGCGGCCACGGCATTCCGTGGAAGGGCAACTACTCCTCATGGCTTGAACAGAAGGGCGCGCGCCTCGAGCAGGAAAACAAACAGATCGATGCGCACACCAAGGCGATGAAGCAGGAGCTTGAATGGGTGCGGCAAAATCCCAAAGGACGCCAGGCGAAATCCAAGGCGCGTATCGCCCGATTCGAAGAGCTCAACTCGCAGGAACACCAGAAGCGTAACGAGACACAGGAAATTTTCATTCCAGTCGGCGAGCGTCTGGGCAACGAAGTCATCGAGTTCGAGAATGTCAGCAAAGCCTATGGCGATCGTCTGTTGATCGACAACTTAAGCTTCAAAATTCCACCCGGTGCGATCGTCGGTATCATCGGACCTAACGGCGCTGGTAAGTCCACGCTGTTCCGCATGGTCACGGGCAAAGAGCAGCCTGATTCAGGCACTGTGAAGATCGGTTCCACCGTGAAGATCGCGCACGTCGACCAGGCGCGTGACTCGCTGGACAACGACAAGACCGTGTTCGATGCGATCTCGGGCGGCAATGAAATCCTCACCGTCGGAAAATACGAAACGCCGGCGCGCGCCTACATCGGACGCTTCAACTTCAAGGGAGGGGATCAGGGCAAGCTCGTCGGTCAGCTCTCGGGCGGTGAGCGAGGACGCTTGCATCTGGCGCAGACGCTGATCGCAGGCGGCAACGTGCTGCTGCTCGACGAGCCATCCAACGATCTGGACGTTGAAACGCTGCGCGCGCTGGAAGATGCGCTGCTGGAGTTTGCCGGATGCGTTGCCGTCATCTCTCACGATCGCTGGTTCCTGGATCGTATCGCGACGCACATCCTCGCATGTGAAGGCGATTCAAAGTGGACATTCTTCGACGGCAACTATCAGGAATATGAAGCGGACAAACGTAAACGGTTAGGCGAGGAAGGAGCCAAACCAAAACGGATACGTTACAAGCCGATCAGTAGATAGGGTGTCATTCCCGCGAAGGCGGGAATCCAGCAATATAAAATATTTGCGAAGCAGGCAAATAATTTTGTCCACGCTTTGCGTGGAATATCCATTCGACTAGATTCACGCATTCGCGGGAATGACCATATTAATGTTTGCTATATCTACCCTTTGAATATAGCTCACCCGCGCCAGGATATTGCAGGTTCAGCTCGACGACGGCAGTACGCTGCAATATAGCGGTGTGGACGAGGATACCTGGCGGCGTCTGAGCGGTTCAGGTGCTGCATGGAGCTTCTATCGCGACAACATCGAAGAGGAGTTCACGGCGAAGCGCGTTTCCGGCAAAGCTCCGGCAGGCCAGAACCCGCTTGACGATTTATTTGGGAAACTCTGACGAACTCGCGGGATTAAGACTCATATCGCAACATGTTTTTTTACCAGTCCATGAATATTTATAAGTCCTGCCACTTTTCAGAGATAGACATAGTGCAATAGTTGCACTATTATTCACGTATGCCTCGCATTCATTTTTTTGATTCCTGCCAAATCAATATTTACCCTCAGGATCACATGCCGCCGCATTTTCACGTGCTGGCGAGCGACGGACGGGAGTGGCTAGTCAAGATAGATAACGGTGAAGTGCTGGAGGGCGCGCGTAGTACCCGATCAATTCGAGCCGCATTGGATTGGGCCGCCGTGCCGATAAACCGAGACAGAATGCTGCAAATTTTTTGGGAGTTGCGCACATGAAAAATAGAAATCACTTCCGTTTGACCCAAGTCAGGACGCTTGAAAATTTTCGTCTCAATCTGTCTTATGCTGACGGTGCAGACTTCAACGTCGATCTGTTGGACTGGATTAAGTCGTCTGTAAGTTTGCAACCGCTGCAAGACCAAAGTTTTTTTACGACCGCCAAGGTAAGTGAATTGGGTCGTGCGGTTGAGTTCGGCAAGGGTGAAATTGATCTGGCAGCTGACAATCTGCGCAACCTTGCGATAGAGCAATCCGGCGGCATCGGTCACGAGCGTATCTGGAACTGGATGTACGCAAACAATCTGACCTTGGATGGGGCTGCAGAAGTCTTGGGGATAAGCCGCAGGATGTTGGCTTATTACCGCAACGGCGAAAAATCGATTCCCCGACATATCTGGCTAGCGTGTGTCGGATGGGAAACGCTTCAAAAGCACGGCGTAGCAGCTTAATCGTCGCGCACCGCTGCACGACATGGTTCGGCCCGCGAAATACAGAATAACTGTGGACCATGACGTGGTCTGTTCCCGCTTAGTAACTACGTTTCCGTGATCAGGTGGCGGTCTTGCCGGCTCGTCGGGCGAACCTGCCTGGCTTTTCGGCTTCCCTCTTGGTCCTGTTTTCCGGTCTTCAGAAACGCCGGAATCTCCTTGCTGCCCGACAAAATAAAGTCGCGCTCCACCGCCACAAAAACCTCCGTCTGTGGCACTGACAGGCATTCGATCATTCCCCTGTAAACCTGATCAAACAACCGGTCCAGCGCAATCTGATGCGTCTTGCGGGTTGTTGCATAGAGCCAGTCGGAGAACGCCATAAAATGCGCAAACGGGCGCTCGCCCAGCAACAGGGGTAAGGCCTGCGGGAAGCGGCCGGAGTTGGCGACCAGATCCCAGTAGCGTGCAAAGCGCACCAGGCGCTGCATGGTGGTGAAGTCGATGCGGTCGGTGGAGAGAATGGTGTAGGGCGCGTAGGGGGTGTAGCGCATGTCATACGTTTCTGTATGGCGGATGATGTTGGTGCCGCGCAGGCGCTTGAGTACGCCGACCTGAATTTCCTGCTGCTTGAGTGCAACCAGGCGGTCGAAGCCTTGCGCAAAACTATTCATGTCTTCGCCGGGCAGGCCGATGATGAGATCGACGTGAACATGCGCGTGACTTTCCTGGCGCAGCCAGCGCAGGTTTTCTTCTGTTTTTGGTGTGTCCTGTTTGCGCGAAATGAGTGCCTGTATTTCGGGATTGAAAGTCTGGATACCTACCTCGAATTGCAGCGAACCCTCGGGGAAGCGCGAGATCAGCACTTTTAGCTGGTCGGGCAGGTGATCCGGGATCACTTCGAAATGCACGAATAACTTGTCGTCCAATCGTTCCAGAAAGAATTCAAGGATGCGCGCACTGGCCTTGATGTTAAGGTTGAAGGTGCGGTCTACAAATTTGAACTGGCGTGCGCCGCGCTCGTATAGCTTCGCCATCTCGGCCAGGAACAGGTCGAGGTCGAAGGCCCATGCCGTCTTGTCGAGCGAGGACAGGCAGAATTCGCATTTGAACGGGCAGCCGCGCGAGGCTTCGACGTACAGGGTGCGGTTGGCGATATCGTTGTCGTTGTACAGCGCATAGGGCAGCTTGATTTCGGCGAGCTGAGGCTGGATGCCGGCGATAATTTTTTGCGCCTGCGGGCGTTTTTGCAGCAGCTCGCGGCAGAGTTTAGCAAAGCTGATGTCGCCCCAGCCGGTGATCACAAAATCTGCCAGCCGCACGATTTTCTGCTGTTCGCATTCGTAGCTCACTTCCGGCCCGCCCAGCACCACGATAATTTCCGGTGCGACGCATTTTAGCAGCGCCACCACACGGGTCATCTCGACCACATTCCAGATGTAGACGCCGAAGCCGACAATTTTTGGCTTCGCGGCCAGTATGGACTCGATAATTTCTTCCGGCCTGTTCTGCAGGATGAACTCCATGATCTGCGTGTCCTGCTCGTGTTCGCCCATATTGGCGGCGAGGTAACGCAGACCAAGCGAAGCGTGGTGATAGCGTGCGTTGAGGGTGGCGAGAACGATGAGGGGCATGCGCAGAGCAAATGAGCTGAAGGGATGCGATTTTACGCTACTTTCGCGGCAGCCATGGTGAGTGCAGGTGACGGAGTACTCGCAGTGCGATCCGGCGTTTTCAGGAGTGCTATGCTTTGCAGCCATAGAATCGATGCGGTCGGCTCCATTGGTTTAGCATCGTATTGGCTGCACCAATTTTGCCATTCTCATGAATACGAAACTGATAAACGCAAGCGTCTGGGTGAAGAGAATGCGAAGCCGAAGCGCATCCGTCACAAGCCGATCAGCCGAGAAATTCAAGGCGAATTTGCATTGCTATATCACTAGGTGGTATAGTTACTTTTCCGGAAAGGAAGGCAATGCCTGTATTCAAAACCAGACTGTTTCACGACTGGCAGAAGAAAGAGGAGATAACAGACAAGTCTCTTTGTGCTGCCATCGATGAAATGTCCAGAGGCCTGATAGATGCCAATCTGGGCGGTGGTTTGGTCAAGAAGCGTATCGCTCGTCCGGGTGCTGGTAAAAGCTCCGGTTACAGAACTTTGCTGGCGACCAATCGAAATGACAAATGGTTCTTTGTGTACGGTTTCGCAAAAAATGAACGGGACAATATTGGGAGTCATGAAGCATCGGCGTTGAAGCGCCTGGCGACGGTGATGCTTGGTCTGGATGTGAACGCGATTGACAAATTGCTTGCCGATAAAGAATTGAAGGGGATTTGCAAAAATGAAAAATAAAATTCTTGATGCTGTGCATCAAACCGCCGCAGGATTGCACAAATCCGGCGTGATCGTTGACGTGACGATGCGCGAGTTTGACAAGCTGTGTCTGCAACCCGTGCATGATTTGCAGCCTGCGCAAATAAAAAGCTTGCGTGAAAATGCCAAAATCAGTCAGGCCGTATTTGCGGCTTATCTGAACACCAGCGTATCAACCGTTCAGAAGTGGGAGATAGGTGAGAAAAAACCAAGCGGGATTGCACTCAAGCTGCTGAACATTGTGGAACGCAACGGTCTGGATGTTCTTGTTTGATTTCGTGGCTAGCTGTTTTACCAGTGGGTTTATCATAAGTATTTACACAGCCGTTCAGCCTGCAAGAGTAAAAATAACCGCGCCCTGCGCCTTTCCCGCCGATGGCATACACAATCCTGATCGCGCTGTTGCTGATGGTCACGGTGATGGGGTTTTTCCACCTGCTCATTCGTGTGGGGCTTCGTGCGCCGCGAATCCGCGAACAGGATACGCCGCTGCGTTACGGTTTGCCCTGCCGTGAAGTATCGATCCCGACCAGCAACGGCAAGCGGCTGTTTGGCTGGTTCATCGCGGCATCAGGTGACACAGCAGCTCCGGCGGTGGCCATATTGCACGGCTGGGGCGGCAATGCAGAGATGATGCTGCCGCTGGCAGCGCCATTCCACAGTGCAGGTTATGCGGTACTTTTGTTCGACGCGCGCAATCACGGGCGCAGCGACAGCGACAGCTTTTCGTCCATGCCGCGTTTTGCCGAGGATATGGAACATGCGCTGGACTGGCTGGCCCGGCAACCCGGCGTGGATGCCGCAAGGATAGCGGCGCTTGGGCATTCGGTAGGCGCCGCTGCGGCACTCCTGGCGGCTTCGCGTAGCAAAGTGTCGGCCGTCATCAGCATCGCATCCTTTTCGCACCCGGCGCACATGATGCGGCGCCTGCTGGCCTCTAACCATGTCCCTTATATACCGCTGGGCTGGTATGTGCTGCGTTACGTGCAGCGCGTCATCGGCCATCGGTTCGATAATATCGCTCCTTGCAACACCATACGCAAGATCAGTTGCCCGGTGCTGCTGGTGCATGGCGCTGATGACACCACCGTGCCGGTCGGGGAAGCAGAATCCATTTATGCCAATCGCTCAAATGATCATGTGCAGCTTTTGATCCTGCCCGGTGAGCATGACTCGGTTAATGAGCTGGTGAGGCATGCCGACAAGTTGACCGCATTTCTCGGCAAGGCTGGACAAGGCAAATTGAACGGGGGTGTGATAGTCCGTTCGCCCTGAGCTATGTCGAAGGGCCTACGTAGGCGGTGTTAGATAGCGCACAGGAGTTGTGGGCGCATAATCTGCTAGACTGTGTGGCAATTTATTGTGTCGTTGGAGTAATGAAATGAAAGCACCTGTCTCACACTCGAAAGATCCCGATCTGCAAAAGGTCCCTCGGGCGTTGCTGCGAGCAGCTGAGAAGGCGCGCCTGCTTGCCGAGCAAACCGGCACAAAATTTGTAGTGCGTCTGCCGGATGCTGCAGCTGACAAACAGAAATAAAACGGTCTGGCCAATTTGTTATTTGCAGCAATCGCTCGTGCTGAGCCCTTCGGTGAACTCAGGAGAACCCTGTCGAAGCATGAACGGTTTTTATAGTTTCAACTGCGGTTTCATGAAGAGATTGGTAAAAATAAAACGTGGTCTGTTCCTGTGTGATGCGGTGTCAACGATCAGAAGTGCGAAGCAAGCGGTTAGGTGAAGAAGACAATAAACGAATTTGGTATATATTGATTAAGCAGCACATTTTGTGTAGGGATTGCGTGTGAATTCATTTGATGAGTTTTATAAAAACTTCGGGTTGACCGAATATCCTTTTGCTATCTTTTCCGCGGAACAGGAAAAAGAGCGGTTAAAAGATATTTTTGTAAAGCCAAATATTTACTCACCCTTATTTGAGGCATTCGGTAAAGGCGCGACTGTAATTCTCAAAGGGGAAAGGGGAACTGGTAAAACTGCGCTAACTTATGAATTAGTAAAAACAAAAGAAAATGAAGCGATCGTTGTTGTTCTTGATAATTACTCTGATTTGCAAAAGGGATATTCAGAAAATGATTTGTATTGTTTTATTTTAAATGGTGTTGCTGAAAGGTTGTTTATCTGGCTTGCGGAACATCCTTTTAAGACTTTAATACTTCCGTTAGACGATAGGATGTTGTTGGCATACTTGCTCAAGTTCCACATTACTGAAATTAGTCAGTCTCGACTATATGAGAAAATCAGAAAAATGCAGCAAGGGGTAATAAGTACCTTGTTTTCTAGAGTATATGATACCTTTCGGCACCCGCTAAATTTTGTAGCAAATGTTGCCGTAATTTTTGCGACTGATGCAATCAAAAAAACATTTCCTGGGCTGCCAGATATTGACCTTCCGGCGCATAAAGAATATTTCCCTCAGCTTGCTGGCGCAAATCTTAATGATGTGATGCATGCAAAAGCCAATTTAAAATTATTCAAGGACGTATCTTTATTGGTAAAGAGTTTAGGTGCTGGTACCCTTGTTATCGTCTTTGACAAGATTGATGAAGATCAAAAATTGGAAAACGACGCTGAGGAAATTGCAAGTTTTCTACATAAATTAGTATTAAATAATGGCCTGTTGCTTGATTCTGGAGCAGCATTTTTGGTTTGTGCTTGGAGTATTCCCCTTGGGTACTTGGCAAAAGAAGGCGTTAGATTGTCAAAGATGAGTGCTTATGAAGTTCAGTGGGACAAACCAAGTTTGGAGTTGCTGCTAGACCGGAGGCTATCCGTATTTTCAAACAATAAGGTTAATAATTACCGTAGTTTATTTTCTGAAGATGTTGATGAAAGTGATATAAATGAAATATTTTCTATTGCAAACAATAATCCACGCGATTTATTTCACGCGCTAAACGAAATATTATTGGTTACATTTAAATCGACACCACAAATGAGTAGAATATCCGTTGGGCATATTAGAGGTGGCGTGAAAGTATTTGTATCTAAGTTTAATTTTTTTGAATACTACCCGAGAAACTCTAAAGCAAGATCGAATAGTATGGATGTATACAGTTATATTGCGCATCTTCAAAAGCTCGATACAACCATATTTACGAAAAGTGAATTAAATGATAAAGCCAGTATTGGTGGGTCGGTTAACAACTATGTAACCGGCATGAAGAATATGGGGTTAATAACAGAAAAACTGACTAAGAAGCAAGGTGCTGTGCTTTATGAAATTAGGGATCCAAGAGTTATATATGCAATAAAAAATGATATGGAAATTTCACGCCCCTCTTAATACGTAATAGTTAAAGTGGCAGCATCGAGTTATTTATAGCAGATAATTAGAGCAAGACCAAGTTTTTTTGTGTAGCTCCGTCAAGCATGCAACATGAACAATAATGGCTTTTGTTATGTGCACTGTTATAAGTAGTCTTGCCTTTGACACTCTAAAAAAATGATTTACCAACACTTCCGATTCGACACGCAACCTTGAAAGGAGAGCTTTGAGATGGGCGATACAGCAGACTACAAAATGATCCGCAAATCCACGGTGTGCACTGAAATCACCGAGGACGAAGCCAGGACGCTGGCGGGGATCATGGGCGTGCGCCAGTTGAAAGATGATGAGCTGCTGGTCAGCGAAGGCGATGCCGATCAGTCGTTGTATATTCTCGCATCGGGCAAACTTGCCGTGATCAGTGCCGATGCCGAAGGCAAACCTATTCATGTTTACACGATGACCGAGGGCGAATGCGCGGGCACGCGCGCCTTTGTCGACAGGACGCCGCGCAAGGCAACGCTGCGCGCGGTGGGCAATGCCACGGTCTATTCGATTGCGCCGGAAGCCTTCGACAAGCTGGTGGACGCGCAGCCCAAGCTTGCTTACAAGGTGATGCGCGCGCTGTTCCGCGTCACCCACTCTAACCTGATGCGGATGAACCAGGAAACCCAGCAGCTTTCCAATTACATCCACAAGACGCAGGGGCGGTACTGATTCGCTTGCCTTTATTTTTAATGCCGCTAGAATAACCGAATTCAATCCTTATTCGGTGACCTGTCATGCAGGAACAAATCATCAGCCTGACCGATTTTAAAACTTCCGCGAGCCGCTTGCTGCAGGAGACGCGCGGGGGCAAGAACATCATACTGACACAGAATGGTTCTGCGAGTGCCGTGGTGCAGGACTATGCAACCTATCGTGCGCAGCAGGATGCTTTTCTGATGTTGAAGCTGATGGTTCAGGGCGAGGCCGACGTTCAAAAGAACAGAGTTACTCAGCAGGATAAAGTGTTCGACACGCTTCGTTCATCTTTGCTGAAACAGCGTGGCTGAAATCCGACCATATCAGGTGCTATGGACGCATACGGCGCAACAGGATTTGGCCGAGATCGTCGAGTATATTGCACAGGACAGCATTGGCAATGCGCTGGCGATACTGCAAAAACTGGAGACCAAAGCGGCACTTTTGATTTCATTGCCCAACAAAGGACGCATCGTGCCAGAGCTGCGCAATACCGGCATCTCGCAATACAGGGAGCTGGTCAGCGCGCCTTGGCGCATCATATACCGGGTTGAGAGCAGCCAGGTTCTGATCATGGCAGTGCTGGACAGCCGGCGCGATTTGCAGACGCTGCTGCTCAACCGGTTGGCGCGGTAAGCGCTGGCAGTGCAGCCTTGAAATCATCCAGTCATAAAAAAGTCGCTGTCATTGGCGGTGGGCCGGCAGGGCTGATGGCGGCCGAGGTGCTGATAAACGGCGGCGTTGAGGTCGACGTTTACGATGCGATGCCGAGCGTTGCGCGCAAGTTCCTGATGGCGGGCAAGGGCGGCATGAACATCACGCATTCTGAACCGCTGGAAAATTTCCTTGCGCGCTACGGCAAGCGTCGAACAGAACTCAAACCGTTGCTCGAAAATTTCGGGCCCGATGAATTGCGGCAGTGGGTGCACGGCCTTGGCATTGCAACTTTCGTCGGTAGCTCCGGGCGCGTATTTCCGGCTGATATGAAAGCGGCACCGCTGTTGCGCGCCTGGCTGCACAGGCTGCGAGGAGCGGGTGTGAAATTTTACATGCGTCATCGCTGGCGCGGCTTTCGCGATGGAAAAAACATTTTACTGAATTTTGACACGCCTGACGGCGAAGTCATTGTGCATGCAGATGCGGTGGTGCTGGCGCTGGGCGGCGGCAGCTGGGCGCGGCTGGGCTCTGATGGTTCATGGGTTCCATTGCTTGAAGAACGCGGTGTTTCAGTTTCGCCGTTGCGACCTGCGAACTGCGGCTTCGATGTCGGATGGAGTCAGCACTTCAGGGAAAAATTCGCAGGCCACCCGTTAAAATCGGTGACCGTGAGCTTTACCGATGCGGCAGGAAATATACATGCAAGGCAGGGCGATCTGATAATCACCGCAACCGGGGTTGAAGGCGGGCCGGTCTATGCGCTGTCCAGTCTGTTGAGAGATGAGATCGATGCGCGCGGCATCGCAGTAATTCATATCGATCTTGCTCCCGGCAAGGCACTCAGTCGCGTCATCAAAGAGGTGTGCCATCCGCGCGGCTCGCGTTCCATGTCCAGCCATTTGCAGAGCCGTGCAAATATCAAAGGCGTGCAAAGCGGACTGCTGCGCGAACTGCTGCCTAAATCCGATTTCGATTGCCCGGAAAAATTGGCGGCCGCTATCAAGTCGCTACCTCTCAGACTCATCGCGCCGCGCCCGCTTGATGAGGCGATCAGCAGCGCGGGCGGCGTGACATTCGAGGCGATAGATGAGCATCTGATGGTGCTGCCCGGCGTGTTCTGCTCGGGCGAGATGCTGGACTGGGAAGCACCCACCGGCGGTTATCTTCTGACCGCCTGTTTCGCCAGCGGATATCATGCCGGACACAGTGTTCTGGACTGGCTGGAAAGCGGCGAATTAGTTTAAGCCGGGTCTGACGCCGATCCAGATGGTGTGACGATTGCCGCGATTGGTTTTATGTGACCCCACACGTTGCTCTTTCACTTCAAATCCTGCCTTCTGCATGCGCCTGGTAAATGCGGGGTCGGGAGTGGCTGACCAGACGGTGAGCACACCGCCGGGTTTGAGCGCATTAAAAGCCAGAGCCAGTCCGCGCAAACTGTATAGCGCGTTGTTGTCATCGTGAGTGAATGAACTCGGGCCATTGTCCACATCCAGCATGATCGCGTCATAGTTTTTATGCTCCTGCATCACCCGGGCGACGTCCTGCTCCAGCACATGAACACGCGCATCATTCAGCGGAAAGTCTGCAAGTCCGCCCATGTAGTCCCGGTTCCAGCGCACCACAGCAGGGATTAATTCGGACACCGTTACCCGCGCATCTGTATTGCTGCGGGACAATACGGCCGCCAGCGTAAAACCCATGCCGAGACCGCCCACCAGCAGATGAGGATTCTGCCGTCCGGCAATCATGTTGCAGGCAAGTTCAGCCAGCACCTCCTCCGAGTGATGGGCGCGGCTGTTCATCAGTTCGCCCGCCTTGTCCACGCGGATGGAGAACTCGGAGCCGCGCTGGTATAGCCGCAGCGTTGTGCCAGCATGAGCCGCGGTGTCGATCAATTTGTAGGGAATCATGTTTGCTTTCGTCAGATCATGGTACTTCACAACTCGTAATGTTGCCGGAGATAGTCTGCGATAGAATGCGAATTACGAGCTGTAATGTTTCATCTTATCGAATTTTATGCTGCCAGACTGAAAATGATTTCAAGGATGACAATATGGAAATGAAAAAGATCAGTTCCGGAAAGCTGCGCGCCATCGGTTACGATGCGCGTTTGCGGACATTACGTGTAGAGCTCGATAACGGCAACACGCTTGAGTACAGTGGGGTTGGCGAGGATATCTGGCGCAGGTTTTCCAGCTCGGGTGCGGCATGGAGTTTTTTTCGCGACAACATCGAGGAGGAGTTTGCGGCCAGGCGCGTATCTGGCAAAGCGCACGCGGACAAAAATCCGCTCGACGATCTGTTCGGGGGCAGCGAGTAATCGCGGGATGAATTACGGATCGCCGCTTGGACATGCGGATCACAACAGATGCTGGGAGGAGCGCAATGAGTTCGGATTTTTTGAGTCGAATGAACGGATCGTTTTACGGCATGCTGCGTTGGGCGGAACTCGATGCGCTCTGGGCACGCGTGCGCGCCAATCCTGAAGGCTGGTATGTCAGTCTGATCGGCGTTGAGCCGGCGCAAGAGACGATGACCGCCGCTGCGCTGGATACTTTCATCACTGAAGTGGACAGCCTGTTGCGGCGCGAACATGAATACAATTATTGCGGCATCGTTTTCGCGGACGATCCAGAGCAACCTTCCTTTATCAAGATCCATGATCCGCACAACCTGGGCAGCTCCTGCGGTTCCAGCGGTGCGCAGATCCCGCCGCGCTGGGTGCTGAGCAGAATCACGCCGGCATTGATCGTGGATGAGGCGCCATTGCCCAATAGCCGCCGGCGCTGGTGGCAGAAGCTGTTCGGCTGATTTACCTCAATGATAAACAAGCGCATGACATGCTTCGTTAAACTTTGGTTTTTTTATTCGATAAAATCTGTAGCAAGCTCCAGAGAGTAGCTGGGCAGACTCAATTTATTCTATGCCAGAACAAGACTTGCAGTGCGGGTCTCTTTGAAATGTGCTTTGCCTGATGTTCATGTCAAGCGCGTCAACGGTCAACAGTTTACCGGTTAATCCTCTGCTGATTCCGGCGAGCAGCTTGAGTGTTTCGGCGGCCTGTATGGAACCTATCATGCCAGTCAGCGGTGAAAAGACGCCGCTGGTAGCGCAGCGCACTTCCGCAGCCTCGCTGTCTTCAGGAAACAGGCAGTTGTAGCAGGCAGCGTCAGGATGCCTGAAATCAAACACGGCAGCCTGACCTGAAAACTGGATGGCAGCGCCGGACACCAATGGTTTCTTGTGCGTCATGCATGCCTGATTGATTGCATAGCGCGTGGCAAAATTGTCGCTGCAATCGAGCACTACATCGGCCACGGAGACCAGGCTGTCGAGCTGCACAGGATCAGCGCGCAAAGGCACTTCAACACAGATAGTTTCCGGATTGATCTCAGAGATGGACAAGCTGGCTGAAGCGACTTTGGATAAGCCTATCGTGGAAGTGCGATGCGCAATCTGACGTTGCAGATTGCCCAAATCCACATGGTCGTGGTCGCAGAGGGTTAATTGTCCGACGCCGCTGGCGGCAAGATAGAGTGCGGCTGGAGAACCGAGACCACCCAGCCCTATGATCAGGGCATTGGCGGCCAGTATGCGTTGCTGCCCCTCAATGCCAATTTCGTTGAGCAGAATGTGGCGCGCATAGCGCTGTAGTTGCGTATCGTTCATGCACTATTCGTATTCGCGCAGCTCTGGCGGAATGCCCGCGTTTTCATTATGCGTATGTTGCCCGCTGACCTCGACAAAGACATCTTTCTCATTTTTCTTGGTGACATGGCTGCGAATTTCCATATTGTGACGCCCGGTATCTTCACAGTAGTAAATGATATTGCGGCCCATCTGGTGCAAAAAACTATGATCAAGTTTAAATCCTTCATGCTCCAGCGCCTGCTCCAGCCCCGCCAGAGTATAGTCCCGCAGGTTATAGCTGATTTCAAGGGTGCAGGGTTTATCGGAGCGTATGCTCTTTAAGCCGGGAAGGCCGTTCAGTATGGTCAGCGCACGACTCACCTGATCGGCGGGTTCCGCTGTGAACAGCAGTTCACGTCGTTTTTCCAGATCATTGTTCATGCGATGCTCCTGTATAACCTATTTTCCCTGCAAAATGCTCATGCCCTTGAGCAGGTTAACTGCCTGATTGAGCTGGTAGTCGCTCTTCGTGCCAAACTCAACGGGCGCTGAAGATTCTGAATCGTTTTTTGATTCAGGATTTTTGTTGTGCGAAAAGTCGGCCTTGTCATCCGCTTGTTTGTCATTGGTCAAATGCTTGTCCAAATCCGACTCGCGCAGATTGAATACGCTGTCTGTGCCAGAGGATGAAGGATCATCAACGATGATGTCCGGTACTATGCCCTTGGCCTGAATTGAACGACCGCCGGGTGTGTAATAACGGGCTGTGGTCAGTTTGATGGCGGTGTTGTTGCCCAGAGGCAGAACCGTTTGCACGGACCCCTTGCCAAATGTCTGTGTACCCATGATCACAGCACGCTTGTGATCCTGCAGAGCACCTGCAACAATTTCAGAGGCTGAAGCCGATCCACCATTGACCAGTACGATCATGGGCACGCTCTTGATGGAAGCGGGGATGATTTTTTCATAATCATTTTTTGCATTTCCGTGCAGATAGTATTCCGGTGAGGCGGTAAGATGCATCTTCGCTTCTTCGGTGCGGCCATCTGTGTAAACAACCAGCGCGTCGGGAGCTAGGAAGGCAGCGGATACTGCAACGGCACCATCCAGCAAGCCACCCGGGTCGTTACGCAAGTCGAGCACCAGACCCTTCAAAGCGCCTTTGTTTTCTTTAACCAGTTTGTCCAGCGCGGTCGACAGGTTTTCACCCGTGTGTTCCTGAAACTGAGTAATGCGAACAAAGGCGTACCCCGGTTCTATCAACTTTGCTTTCACGCTTTGCACCTTGATGACTGCACGCACCACGGTGATGATCAGCGGCTTATGCTCATTTTTGCGCAGGATAGTAAGGACGATCTTGCTGCCTGGTTTGCCACGCATGCGCTTGACCGCATCGTTCAAGGACATGCCTTTGACCAGCGTGTCATCCAGTTTGAGTATTAGATCGCCCGCCTTGACACCTGCGATATAGGCTGGTGTATCTTCGATCGGTGAGATGACCTTGATCAGACCATCCTCCATGCCTACTTCGATGCCTAGACCGCCGAATTCGCCTTGAGTGCCGGCTTGCAGTTCCTTGAAGTCATCCGCATCAAGATAGGCGGAGTGCGGGTCCAGGCCGCCCACCATGCCCTTGATGGCATCGGTGAACAGTTGTTTGTCCGATACCGGTTCAACGTAGCTGCTCTTGATCTGGCCAAACACTTCTGTGAAGGCGTGCAACTCTTCAACTGGCAAAGGGGTCGCAATCGTTTCTTTTTCGGCCATCGCTGCAAAATGCAGGCTCAACGAAATGCCGGCAACCAATCCCAAACCTACCAGACCTGCTTTTTCAAGACCACGCATAAATACCTCTAGTTATTTTCTTGCCAGCCATTTCATAGGGTCGAGAGGTTGACTCTCGTGGCGCAGTTCAAAGTATAAACCGGAATCGGAATTTCCGCCGCTGTTGCCCACTGTGGCGATGGTGTCGCCGCCGCGAACCTGATCGCCCACCTGTTTGTACAGCGTTTCATTGTTGCCGTATAAACTCATATAGGCGCTGCCATGATCCACAATGATGATGTTGCCAAACCCGCGCAACCAGTCTGCGAATACGACTTGCCCTGCCGCGACAGCTTTAACGGACTGGCCGCTTGAAGATTTAATGAACAGCCCTTTCCACAACACTGTGCTGTCTGGCCGTGCCGTTCCAAATTTATTGCTGATTTCACCTTTGACCGGTAAGGCAAGTTTCCCTCTGAGCTGTTCAAACGGTTTGCCATCAAAGCGGCTGTCAGGAATGCTGTCATTGTGCAACGTGGATGAGGTTTTTGGTTTGGAAAGGATTGCGACAATCTTTGTGACCAGTCTGGCGAGCCTGTTTTCGTCGTGCTGCAACCGGGAGATTTCATGGCGCTGTTGGGTTAACTGCTTGGAAATTTTACCCAGCACTTGTTGCCGGTCATGCTGATCTTGTAACAGTTTTTCTTTTTGAGTAGCCTGTTCTGCGCGCAGCGTTGAAAGTGTTTCACTTTGCGCATGCATCTTGTCGCTGACACTGTTCAGCGAGTTGAGATCACTGTGCAAATTTTGCAGCCAGGCTGCGCGATTGCGGGCAATATATCTGAAATACTGTAGATCGCGCGCAACCTTGTTGGGATCCTGATTGTCCAGCATGAGTTTGAGATACTCATGCTTGCCGCCCAGATATTGCTGGTACAACAGCTTGGAGAGCAATGTCTGCTGCCTGCCCAGATGCTGTTTTAATTGTTGCTGTTGTGTTTGTAGTTGATTCAGTTTTGCGTCCGCCTCGTGCTGCTGTTCAGTCAAGTCTGCTATTTTTCTGTTGCTGTCGCTGATCGCTTTCTCTGATTCGCGCAGTGCGTCTGCTGCTTCGGATTTGGACTCGCTGGTCTTGGCGATTTCGCTCTGCATCTTGCTGATACGTTGACGCAGGCTGTCCAGCTCTCCCTGTTGGTTGGCCGATGCAACACAGAAGACAGAGGACAGAAAACAGAAGACAGATAGTTGTATGGCGAAGCCATATTGTTTTATCGGTTTCTGTTTTTTGACTTTCATGTCCTTTGTCATCTTGTTCTGTTATCTGTCCTCTGTTGTCTTCTGCCCTCTGTCTTCTGTTATCTGGATGAGGCTGTGACCTGTCATCTCCGACGGTTTTGACAGACCCATCAAATACAACAGGCTAGGTGCAATATCTTTTAAAGATCCGCTGTCCAGCAGTGCGGCAGGACGTCCGATATACAGGAATGGCACCGGGTTGAGCGTGTGTGCCGTATGCGCCTGATGCGTGGTGTTGTCCATCATCTGCTCCGCATTGCCGTGATCTGCCGTGATGATGGTCTCTCCGCCTATGGACTGCATCGCCTTGACCACACGCCCTATACAGACATCAAGCGTTTCAATGGCAAGGGTGGCGGCCGCCATGTCGCCACTGTGGCCTACCATATCGCCGTTGGCATAGTTGCAGATGATGAGCGGATATTGGCGACTCAGGATCGCATCGATAAGTTTATCTGTCACGATGTAAGCGCTCATTTCGGGTTGCAGATCGTAAGTGGCAACTTTGGGCGATGGAACCAGTATGCGATCTTCGCCGGGATAGGGTTGTTCCTTGCCGCCGCTGAAGAAGTAGGTGACATGCGCATATTTTTCAGTCTCGGCAATGCGTAGCTGTTTCAATCCCAGGCCGGAGACGTATTCGCCAATGTCATTGTGTATGGCCTCGGATGAAAAGGCGCAGGGTATGGTGAATTCCGCGCCGTAATTGCTGAGCGAGACAAAGCTGCCAAGCTTCGGAACATAAGTGCGGGAAAAGCCACTGAATGCTTGGTCGGTCAAAGCGCGCGTGATTTCACGGGCTCGATCGGCGCGGAAATTCATGAAGATCACGACATCATTATCCTGCATCGAAATGGGCTGCGTATCTTCTGCCTGTATGCGGGTGGGTTTGACGAATTCATCCGACTCACCACGCGCATAGGCCAACTCCAGCGCGGCCAGCGCGTCGCCGGCACAATATTCTGCAACACCCTGCGTCAATAAGTTGTAGGCAGGTTCTACGCGCTCCCAGCGATTATCCCTGTCCATGACATAAAAACGACCGGTCATGCTGACAATTTGGCCAACCCCAAGGGAGTTGCATTTGTCTTGCAGTGTGATCAGCGATTGCGTTGCGCTCTTGGGGGGTGTGTCGCGCCCGTCAAGAAAGACGTGAAGATAGATTTTTTTGAGGCCGTTTTTTGCCGCCATTTCCAGCATCGCAAAAATATGGTTTTCGTGGCTGTGTACGCCGCCGGCGGATAGCAGGCCCATGATATGCAGCGCGCTGCCGTTATTTTTTGCGACACCCACAGCATCAAGCAGCGCAGGGTTGGAAAAGAAACTGCCGTCTTCGATGGCGACATCAACCCGGCTCAAGTCCTGGTAGACCACGCGACCTGCACCGATGTTGAGATGACCCACTTCGGAATTGCCCATCTGCATGGATGGCAGGCCGACGAATTTCTCGGATGCATTGATCAGTGTGTGTGGATACTCGCGCCATAGCGCATCCCAGTTGGGTTTGCGTGCGGCAAGCACGGCGTTTGATTCTGCTTCCTCGCGATAGCCGAAGCCGTCCAGAATAAGCAACAAGACAGGAGTAACTTTCATTGGGGTAATATACAATGCTATGTGGATGGCATATTTTAACCGAATTGGCTTTGCGTTATAAGGAAAAAGCATGACGAATAAAATAATAGACAGGGAAGAGGATATTCAGCAGGCATCGCAAGCGATTAAAGCGATTGCACATCCCTTGCGTCTTAAGATCTTATGTGTGCTGGGCGATCAGGAAATCAGCGTGCAGGATATCGTCGATCATGTCGGTACATCGCAAAGCAATATTTCCCAGCATTTGGCAATACTGCGAGACAAAGGTGTTCTTGCCACGCGCAAGGAAGCCAATAAGGTTTTTTACCGGGTTGGCGATTTACGCACGCTCAAGTTGGTGAGCATGATGCGCGAAGTGTTTTGTACGGCGTAGGGCTTGTTATTTTTCCAAGTATTAGTATATTCTAATATGTTGGTTTAAAACAATTCGAAGAGGTGTACGTTGTGAAAAAACTAAGTGCGATTGCTCTGCTGCTGATGGCCGCAGGCGTGCAGGCTGCCGAGCCGGTGGCACCCGTGGAATATCGCGAAGTGACGCAAACCTATACTGCCGATGGGCTGGTTGAGGCAACACGTCAATCCACGGTTTCAGCGCAAATCGGCGGGCGGGTCAAAGAAATCAACTTCGATGTGGGTGATCGGGTCAAAAAGGGCCAGGTGATTTTGCGCATTGATGAGCGCGAGGCATTGCAGGCGCAGGCGGCAAGCGGCGCGCAGGTGCTGCAGGCGCAGGCAAATGTGCAGAACGCAAGGTCAACTTACGAACGCTCAAAGCAACTGTTCGCACAGAAGTTCATCAGTCAGGCAGCGCTTGATAAGGCTCAGGTAGACTATAGAGTAGCGTTGGCACAAGCCGCAGCGAGCGAGGCGGGTGCCGGTCAATCCAGTATTGCACACGGCTATACCGCGGTCGTCGCGCCGTACGATGGCGTCGTTTCGGCGCGCTTTGTGGAATTGGGCGAGATGGTCATGCCTGGCAAGCCCGTGATGACGGGTTTCGATCCTTCCGACTTGCGTGTCGTGGTCAGTGTTCCACAGGACGAAATGACTGAGATAGGCGTAAAGCCCGATGCGATGATCGAAATGCCTTCGTTGAATCGCTGGATCAAGGCGACATCAACACAGGTGCAACCTGTTGCCGATGCGCGCACGCATAGCACGCAGGTGCGCGTGTATTTGCCTGGCAATGAAAAGGGACTCTATCCCGGCATGTTCGTGCGAGCCCATTTTGTGATCGGAAAGACCAAAAAACTTGTGGTTCCCGCAAGCTCCATACTGCATAGAAGCGAAGTTGTGGCGGTGTATGTGATGGGAGATCAGGGGATTGCAAGGCTGCGCCAGATCCGAATAGGTGAAACCAGTGAGAATGGATTTGTCGAGGTTTTGTCCGGCCTGAAAGCGGGCGAGCGGGTGGCGACTGATCCGGTAAAAGCTGGCATGGAGTTGGACGGCGGAAAATAGATATGGGTATTTCAGGACGGATAGCCAAATATTTTCTGCATTCGCAGATGACCCCTTTGCTGGCGCTTGTTGCTGTACTGCTGGGTGTGTTTGCGATTGCGGTGACTCCGCGCGAGGAAGAGCCACAGATCAACGTCACGATGGCGAACGTGCTGATCGCTTATCCTGGCGCATCGGCCAAAGATGTTGCGCAGACGGTAGCTGGGCCTGCCGAGCAGGTGCTGTCGCAAATTTCCGGAATCGATCATGTGTATTCGGTATCGCAACCGGGTATGGCGGTTATCACCGTGCAATTCAAGGTGGGCGAGCAACATATTCCCTCGCTGGTCAAGTTGTACGACGTGATCAATTCTCACTCTGACTGGTTACCGCCCACACTGGGTGTGGCCAAACCTATCATCAAGGCCAAGGGTATCGACGATGTGCCCATCGTTGCGATGACGCTGTGGCGCAATCAGGCGGTAGGCGGTGGACTTGCGCTAACCCAGGTGGCGCACTCAATCGAGGCGGAGTTGAAACGCGTGCCGGGCACAAGAGAGGTTTCCACGCTGGGCGGCACGCAGCGCATGGTGCGGGTGTTGTTAAGTTCGGAAAGTTTGAACGCATTCGGCTTGACCATACAGGATGTGCGTGCTGCATTGCAATCTGCCAACGTTTCGCAAAATGCCGGAGAACTGGTGCAAGGCAACCGCGAAGTGCTGGTGCAAACGGGAAGTTTTTTAAGCAATGCCGGCGAAGTCAGGAAACTGGTTGTCGGCGTTTCGAATAACAAACCTGTATTCTTGGGTGATGTTGCAGAGGTCGAAGATGGAGCGGATCAACCGGCAAGCTATGTGTGGCTGGGTGCAGGTCCTGCCGCAAAGGACAAACAGATCAGGGATAAGGGCGAGTTCACGGCGGTAACAATAGCTGTCTCGAAAAAGCCGGGTGCGAATGCGGTAGAGGTTGCGAATGCTTTGCTTGCCCGCGTCGCCGAGTTGAAAGGTGCTGTGATTCCTTCCGATGTCAATGTCAGCATCACACGCAATTACGGTGAGACTGCCAACGACAAGGCAATGAAGCTGATCCACAAGTTGCTGTTCGCAACCACGGCGGTGGTCGCACTGGTCTGGCTTGCGATGGGCAGACGTGAAGCAATGGTGGTGGGCGTGGCGGTGTTGCTGACGCTGTCAGCCACTCTTTTCGCTTCCTGGGCATGGGGTTTTACGCTGAATCGGGTATCCCTGTTCGCGCTGATATTTTCCATCGGCATATTGGTGGATGATGCGATCGTTGTGGTGGAGAACATTCACAGGCGTCGCGTGCTGTCACCGCATCAGCCTCTGTCTGAGATTATTCCCGAGGCGGTAGATGAAGTGGGCAGCCCGACGATACTGGCGACGTTGACGGTGATTGCCGCGCTATTGCCCATGGCTTTTGTCAGCGGTTTGATGGGGCCTTACATGAGTCCGATCCCGATCAATGCCAGCATGGGAATGCTGATCTCGCTGGCCGTGGCGTTTGTCATTACGCCGTGGCTGGTGTTGCGCTTTTCGAGCAAGCAACATGAGGCCGAGAAAAGCGACTCGGCGGCGGCACACAATTTCTTTGTCAGAGTGTTGGGGCCATTTCTGAAAGGCGCTGAGGGAAAACCCGCCAGACGCAAGCTGTGGCTGGCGATTCTGGCAGGATTGGTGCTGGCCGTGTCGTTGGGCGTGGTGAAGTTGGTGATACTGAAAATGCTGCCCTTCGATAACAAGTCGGAATTTCAGGTGGTGGTGGATATGCCGACGGGAACCACCTTGGAAGAGACCAATGCGGTGCTGCATGATGTCGGCGCTTATCTTGCGACAGTGCCTGAAGTGACGGACTATGAGGCTTATGCTGGCGCGTCTTCGCCGATCAATTTTAACGGCCTGGTGCGGCAATACTATCTGCGCAGCGGTGCTGATCAGGGCGATATTCAGGTCAACTTGCGCGACAAGCATGACCGCAGCCGCAGCAGCCATGAGATCGCCACGGCCATACTTGAACCGATTCAAAAAATCGCCAAGACCTGGGGGGCGAAGGTAAAGATCGTGGAAGTGCCTCCCGGACCGCCGGTGATGTCGCCCATCGTCGCTGAAATCTACGGGCCGAGTTATGCAGGCGCGCGCCAGGTGGCAACGCTTGTGCGCGGGCAATTCGGCAAAACAGCCGATATCGTCGGCATAGACGATACCGTGACTGAGGCTGCGCCAAAGGTGCAACTGCGCGTGCTGCAAAGCAAGGCGGCGTTGCTGGGCGTCGCGCCTGCCGACATCGTAGATGTGATCGGTGTGGCACTGTCAGGGCAGGATGTCGCATCCATGCACGATACCAATGAGAAATACGCGCCGCCGTTGCGCATCGTCTTGCCGCCCGATCGGCGCAGCAATATCGACGAGGTGTTGAAACTCAAGGTGCGTGCGCGAGATGGCGTGCTGGTGCCTATTTCCGAGGTGGTGCAGGTAGTCCGGGCAGAGCGCGATTACCCGATCTATCACAAGGATCTGTTGCCGGTGGTCTACGTGTTCGGCGATATGACAGGCAAACTGGATAGCCCGCTGTATGGCATGTTCGATATCAACAGTAAAACAAGTGGCGAGGCGCTCCTGCAGGGTGGCAATCTGAAGAGCTATTTCTTCAAAACGCCCGACAATCCATACGCGGGTTATGCGCTGAAATGGGACGGAGAATGGCAGGTGACTTTCGAGACATTTCGCGACATGGGCATCGCCTATGGCGTCGGCTTGATTCTGATTTACCTGCTGGTGGTTGCCCAATTCAAGTCTTACCTTGTGCCGCTGATCATCATGGCGCCGATTCCGTTGACTATCATAGGCGTGATGCCGGGACATGCGTTGCTGGGTGCGCAGTACACCGCGACATCCATGATAGGCATGATTGCGCTGGCCGGTATCATCGTGCGCAATTCGATCCTGCTGGTGGATTTCGTCAACCAGCAGATATGCGAAGGTGTGGCGCTTGATCAGGCGGTGATTGCTGCCGCCAGTGCGCGTGCCAAACCCATCGTGCTGACGGGGCTTGCGGCGATGCTGGGCGCATTTTTTATCCTGGATGATCCGATATTCAACGGGCTGGCGATCTCATTGATATTTGGCATCCTGGTCTCCACCTTGCTGACGCTGGTGGTGATCCCCGTGCTTTATTACGCCACGCTGTACAAAAAATCCGGTAATATTAGCTAATTCAATTTCAGGAGTTTAAAGTTATGAACGCAGAACGCATTGTCAGAATTGTTGCAGGCACTTTTATCATGCTGTCCCTGTCGCTGGGCGTAGAAGGCAGTCCGATATTCGTAAGCAAGTACTTTTTGTTTTTCACCGCCTTTGTCGGCTTCAATCTGTTCCAGAGCGGGTTTACCAAAATTTGCCCCCTGAACAACATACTCGCGAAGCTGGGCGTTAAAGGCGGTTCTTGCTGAGTAGCACACCGCTGCGCCTAACCCACATTAGTCTGGCTCTGGTCGGGCTGATGTGGGTTTTTCCATTTCTGCACTATCGCCACCAATATCCGCTGACCACATTTGATCAGGAGTGGTGGTGTGCGCTGTTGGGCTTGCTGGCGATAAGCCTTGCCCTGGGCATGAGCGCCGATTACTGGCGACAGCCGAAAATTCCGCGTATCGTTCAATTGCCTGCCCTGCTCATCGTTCTGGTATTACTGCAGAGCGCCGTGGGGCTGATGGTGTATTTCGACCAGGCCTTGCTTTATATCCTGTACCTGCTGTTCGCGCTGTTGTTGATGATGCTGGGTGCAAGGTTGCGTGACTGCTACGGTCTGGAAAAACTCGCCGTGATTCTGGCGATTTTTTTGTTGCTGGGCACAGAGTTGAGTGCGGTGATCGGCGTGCTGCAGCATTTTCGCTGGCGCACGCCGTTTGATTCGGTGATCGTCAGGGCATATACCAGTGTCTACGGCAACCTGGCTCAGCCCAACCATTTCGCCGACTATATCGCGCTGGGCATGATTTCATTAGCGCTGCTGTTACAGCTGCGCAAGATTCCAGTGGTTGCTGTCATGCTGCTGGCGGTTCCCTTGTTGTTTGTGATGACGCTGAGCGCATCGCGCAGCAGCTGGCTGTACCTTGTGATGTTAAGCGTGTTGGCTTGGTCTGGCGGACAAGCCTTGCGTCCCATACTGCGCTACTGTTTGCTATTGCTGGCGGGTTTTACCATGATGCATGAAATTGTGCAGTTGCCATTTCTGGCTGGCACTGACAGCATCACGACGTGGCAAAGATTCGCAGGTGAGGATGCAAACGGCGGGATTCGTCTGTATCTGTGGCATGAGGCGTGGCTGATCTTCAAACAGTCGCCGTGGCTGGGTTCTGGTTTTGGGCAATTTGCCTGGCAGCATTTTCAACTGGGCCCGGTGTTGCACCGAACGAATATCACCGGCCTTTATAACAACGCGCATAACCTGATTTTTCAGCTGGCGGCCGAAACTGGTATGGCGGGTCTGGCGGTGTTGTTTGCCGCGTTTGGTGTATGGATCAACGGTGTGAGGCGGGTTGCGATGAGCGCAGCGCACTGGTGGGGTTATGCCATACTGGGTGTGCTGGGCATCCACAGCATGCTCGAGTATCCGTTGTGGTATAGCTACTTTCTGGCGATCGCTGCCATTTTGCTGGGCGCGCTGGATGAAACGCGCTATCGGTTGCGTGGCGTGGGGCAGGCCTCTATGCCGGCCATATTGTTGCTAGGAGTGCTGTCGCTGTTCCAGTTGAGTGTCGGCTACCGGCAGATCAAGGGTGCGCTGAATACTCCGGCGTCCAGCGCGGCCTTTGACCGCTCCCGAAATGAGCTGGTCGCGATGCACGACAAATCCATATTGTCGCCCTATGCCGATTTTTTCACGAGTTCATACACGCTGGTGAACAATGATCATCTGGAGGAGAAAATAGCCTTTAATGAAAAGGTGATGAGATTCATGCCGATCGCGCAGGTGGCGTACCGGCAAGCCTATCTGCTGGCGCAAGGCGGGCAGCTCGTGCATGCCAAGCGCGTGTTTGAGCAGGCGCTCTGGTCATACCCTGATAATGCCGAAGAACAGCAACAATTGGTAAAATTAGCAGCGAAAGACCCCGCGCATTTTGCTGCTCTGTTAGAATTCGCTATTCAGATTGAACAGGAGCATGCAAGTGCAATTCATAACAAGTAATTTTTTCCCGATTCTTTTAACATTGTTAAGCGGCACGATGATTTTGTGGTCCTTTTTTGGCAATCGTTTTCGCGGGGTCAAGGACGTGGATGTCAATGGGGCGCTGCAGCTCATCAACCACAAGAACGCTTTTGTGCTGGATGTGCGCGAGTCATCTGAATATGAGAGCGGGCATCTATTGAATGCGAAGCTCGTGCCGCTGGGCAAACTCAAGGAACGCGTTAACGAATTGGAAAAGCACAAGGATAAGCCAGTCGTGGTGGTTTGCCGTAGCGGCAACCGATCCGGTACGGCTTGCGCTATTTTGAACAAACTGGGGTTTACCCAGACTTATAATTTGATGGGGGGTATGATGGCGTGGCAAAAATCCAATCTGCCGGTGCAGAAATAATGGCTAAGATAGTGATGTACAGTACGGAAGTGTGCCCTTATTGCATACGCGCCGAGCAGTTGTTGAAACGCAAGGGCGTGACCGTGATTGAAAAAATCAGGATCGATCTGGACCCCGAATTGCGCATTGCCATGGTGGAAAAAACCGGGCGGCGCACTGTGCCGCAAATTTTTATCAACGAGCAACATGTCGGCGGCTATGATGATCTGGCTGAACTGGATCAGGCAGGCGGATTAGATCCATTGTTGGCCGCTTAATTTAAGGAAGAAATATGACTGAAGCTGCACAACCCGTGTTCAATATGGACAAGATATACGTGAAGGATCTCTCGCTGGAGATCCCGAATGCACCCCAGATATTTCTGGAACGCGAGGCCCCGCAAATCGAGGTGCAATTGCACTCGGCGGCCGTTGCCATCAGCGACGGCGTTTTTGAAGTGACGGTGACTTCAACGGTGACGGCCAAGGTCGTCGACAAGGTGATGTTCCTGATCGAGGCGAAACAGGCAGGCATATTCACGATACGCAATGTGCCAGAAGCTGAGAAGGGACCGGTGTTGGGTGTGATGTGCCCCAATATTCTGTTCCCATATTTGCGCGAAACAATATCCGATGTGTCTGTGCGCGCAGGTTTTGCACCGGTTCTGTTAAGCCCGATCAACTTCGATGCGCTGTATCAGCAGCAACAGGCTCAGGCTGCCGGAACAACGATCCAATAGTCGATGAAGCCTGCCAGCATATTTGCCGTGCTGTGTATGTGTGCTGCAACTGCGGCGCAGGCGGTGGATTATGTTTCGGTCGGGGAACCAGTCGCGATTCTTTACGATGCACCTTCGCTCAAGGCGAAAAAATTATTCGTCGTGAATCGCTATATGCCATTCGAACAGGTCGTGTCCCTGGATAACTGGATCAAGGTGCGCGACCATTCGGGTGGACTGTACTGGATAGAGAAGCGCGTGCTGTCGAACAAGAAATACGTGTTTGCGCTGAATCCCCTTATCGACGTACATGCTCAGCCGGACTCTGCTTCGCCCCGGGTATTTCAGGTGAAGCAGCAGGTCGCGCTGGAAATGCTTGAATCCACGGGAACAGGCTGGGTGAAAGTGCGCCACAGGGACGGCGATGTCGGCTATGTGCAAAGCACTGATGTGTGGGGGCAATGATTCAGATGACAGATGACAGAGGACAGAGGACAGAAATGCGGCTGCGCCGCGCATTTAAACAGAGTGCTTCGCACATAAGACTCTGCTCTCTGTCTTCTGTTGTCAGTCCTCAGTTCTCAATCCTCAACTCTCTGGTTGAATGAATATTACCGTTATCGGTGCGGGGGCGTGGGGAACAGCGCTGGCTGTCAGCCTTGCCGAACGGCATCGCACTACCCTTTGGGGGCGTGATGCCGAACAGATCGAATCGATGCGAACCAGGCATTGCAATCAGCGCTATCTTCCTGACGTGCCGCTGCCAGATGGTTTGTCTTTGACTTCGGATTTTTCAGCCGCCTTGGCGGATGCCGAACTGTTAATAATCGCAGTGCCTACCGCTGCATTGCGTACCACGTTGCAACGGATCGCTCAGTATCCCGCATGCGATGTGGTGTGGCTATGCAAGGGGTTCGAGGCGGAAACCTCCTTGCTGCCGCATCAGGTAGCAGAACAGGTTTTACCGGCAAAGTTTCATCGCGGGGTGTTGTCCGGCCCGAGCTTTGCGTTGGAGGTGGCTCGCGGCCTGCCCACCGCCCTGGTGCTGGCGTCCGATGACGAGAGTTTTGCGCAGCGCGCAGCGCAGGCGCTGCACCATTCCAGATTGAGAATTTACGCCAGCAATGATGTGATCGGTGTGGAAATCGGCGGCGCAGTCAAAAACGTGATGGCGATCGCAGCCGGTGTCTCTGATGGCATGAGTCTTGGCAACAATGCACGCGCCGCGCTCATCACAAGAGGGCTTGCCGAGATCAGCAGGCTGGGTTTGAAGCTGGGCGGTCGTGCCGAAACGCTGGGTGGCTTATCGGGCGCAGGGGATTTGATTCTGACCTGCACCGGCGATTTATCGCGCAACCGGCGAGTGGGTTTTTTGCTGGCGCATGGGCAAAGCCTGGATGAAATACTGGTTCAGCTCGGGCATGTCGCCGAAGGCGTGTATGCGGTGCGCGAGGTGCATGAATTGGCGCAGCATTTGGGCGTGGATATGCCTATCTGTGAGGCGGTCTATCGCGTGCTCTACGATCATGTGCCGGCCCATGAGATGGTTGCCAACCTGCTCAACCGCACGACCAGTCTCGAGTTCGGTAAATAATTGCAGGGTAGTAGAGGGAAGCGCATCACTCATTGCGCGAGCGCTTTGTACCTTTCTTTGCACCGCTGTTGCATTGAGCTTCCGCCTTGTGCCGTGCAATAAAGCATCATGAAGGGCAGTTATTAGGCGTAAAGCGGAAGTTCAGATCAATAAAACAGCCACCCTAATAGATGGCTGTTTTAGCTCCGTTAAAACTCCGGATCAGGTCTAATTGTGTGTCCGATGGACTGTTAGAACTTCCAGCCGAGACCTACACCGACCAGGAGAGGGTCGAGTTTCAAGGTGGTTAGGGGGCCTGCCGGAGTGCTTAAATCATTTTTGATGTAGAGCTTTTTGATGTCGACGTTGAAAGTCATGCTGGAGGTGAGCGGAATGTCGAATCCGGCTTGGAGCGCGCCTCCCCAACTGCTGCTGGAGCCTGTTATGTTATTAGCTAGTGAGTATCCGGAGAAATTCGTATAGTTGATACCCGCGCCGACATAAGGTCTGAAGGATGGATTGTCGGGCAGGAAGTGGTATTGTACGGTTAGGGTTGGCGGTAGTGCCTTGAGCGAGCCGACAGGGGTCGCTCCGAGATTAACATTGACCTTCTGTGGATAGGTGAGAATCAGCTCGGTTGCGATATTTTTTGTGAAAAAATAACTTAAATCCACTTCTGGGATCGTTTTGTTTTGCGCAGCGAGTCCCGTTATGCTTGAACTGTTGTCCCAATTAAGATGCACTGCCCTCACCCGCACCATCATGTCGCCAGGGTTGTCTCCCGACATGCCTGCATCTGCAAATGCGTTCGCAGAAAGCAGCATCGCGCATGAAGCTGCACCTAGCAAATTGATTTTTTTCATCTCTTATCCTCATTTTTTGTAAATTTGAAAATACTACTATGCATTTGTGGCAGAGGCATTCTACATAATAGGGTTAATTTTCAATTTGATCTGGATCAAAGGATATGCCACATTCAAGCATTTTCGGCTTCGATGCTCTCGCAAAGCATGACCTAAGCCTGAAATACTGAAATTCCTCGATAACTATCCTTCACGAATGGCCGTTAGGGCAAGAAAATCCCAACATCGTATGACTCAATTGGGTTAGCAAGAGTCATACAAACTCACGAATTCCCAGCAGATTGAAGGTCGGCTGTCAGCAGTAAAGCAGTCGATCAGATGCTCCACCTTGAAGGTTGGTTTAGTCTCGCAAGGAGGCAGTCGCGAGTATCCGCTTTGGCGGAATGAAAATATGCAGTTGGTTCGCTATTTGTTAAAACAGTAATACCGTTTATTGGCGATTGAAGGTCACGTCAACCTTTGCACTTCCCGTTCATTCCGGATTAGAATCTAGCGAGTGACATAATCAAGCAGGGGGATGTAAGCCATGCAAAATTTTCACCGGCTGGTGGATGCCATTCAGAATAACTGCGATATCACCGATGCGCGCCATGCGCGCAACATGACGATGTGCATCTATCTGCTCGAAATGCGGCAGTATTACCGATGGGAGCACGATATCCCGTTTTCCCAGAATCCGCCCAGGAGTGAGCTCGGAAGCTGGCTGGTCAAGCGCGAACATCACTGGGACGAAGTCGAGGATACGCAATATACCGAACTACACATCGGTGAGGATGTGAAGAGCCCGTTTGCGATAGATGACATCAACCATCTGCTGATTCCGCAAGGTTATGTTTACAGCGCGGGCTACGGCCGCTTTAACAAACCGCATTTTTTTCTCGGGCAGTTGCTGAAGAAAGAACAACGCGACGGATTTACCATACTGATTTCCGGCTGCGAATATGCGCGCGATCTGATCGCGCCGCCTGCCGCATTGCAGAATCGCACCATTTATCTGAGACGTGAGGCGGTCAAGCGCATGATCTGGGAGAAGTTCGAGGAGTGGCGCTGGAGCCAGCGCGACAAGACAGGCCACAACGCATTCTCCTGTTACGATTTTGAAGCCGATCCCGACGCGGCGCTGGAAATGATGACCGACACCGAAAGCGAAGCCATGATATTGCACGAGCTTGGCGAAGGGCTGGCAGGCGAGTTGCTGGGTGATGCATGGGAAAACATGCTGTCTGCTATTTCGTCGCGCAAGGTGGAAATCATCGCGCGTGCGGTGCGCGATCATCTGGCAGATTGCCTGTCAACCTTGCCGAAACTCATTGAAAACGAAGCATGGTGCTCGCTGGATTTTTATTTCATCAATCTTGAAGGTATGCGCCGAGAACTGTTCCCGCTGATGCTGTCCGCGTTCCGCAGCTGGCGTGAATCGGGACGCATCGAGCCGCTTGTTGACGCAGTGCAGCAGGGAAAAACGCATTGGCTGGCAATGGCGCGTTCAATGCTGGAAACTTTTGAACAGGAAGGCGTCCTGGAGCTGGAAAAATGCCTGTCAGAGGAAGGGCTGACGCTCTAGGAGGCTGTTCAGTTTTCTTCCGGCTTGTGAAAATTGATCACGTTGGTTTTTTGCGGCTGGTCCGTGTAGTACGGCTTTTCATTTCTGTTAAGCCCCAGTGCATCAGCCAGTTCCGCCTCGCGTTCGGATATAACGCCAAAGCACTCGCGTATATCCTGGACTGTGCTGTCAGACAGTACGGAGGGTGTGCCGGGTTTGGTGGCGGTGTCTTTGACAATGTTGGCCAGGACTTTGCGCATCGCGCGCAGAATCCGCTGTTCTTTCGATAGGTTTTCAGTATTCATGGGTGCCTGTAAGTGATTTTGTGGAATGGCCGATGTTTGCGTGCCAAGGTGAAACAGCTTACTTGAAAACAGATTTTTATCAATACAATCGCTCAAGGGTTTTTCCGGGCGCCATTAAAACCACATTGACGCCATGCCTCGAATACTGCGACGGCCACGGTGTTGGATAAATTCAGGCTGCGGTTCTCCGGCAGCATGGGCACTCTCACGCGCTGTTCGGCTTTGAACTGGCACAGCACTTCCTGCGGCAGGCCGCGGCTCTCGGGGCCGAAAAGAAATGCATCTTCTTTTTGATAGCTGACTTCATGGAAGGGCTGTGAGCCTTTGGTGGTGAGCGCGAACACGCGCGCAGGATCGAATGCCGACAGGCAATCTTTCAATTCGTCATAGACGCGCAGCTTTGCAAATTCGTGATAATCGAGACCCGCACGCAAAAGCTGCTTGTCTTCCAGCGTGAAGCCCAGCGGCCTGATCAGGTGCAGCCGGCAGCCGGTGTTGGCGCACAGGCGGATGATGTTGCCGGTGTTGGGCGGGATCTCCGGCTGATACAGAATGACATGGAACATGGTTGCGTTGGGTGGCAAGCGAAATGCAGATTATCGCGCGTTTAAGCAAAACCCGCAGCGCGTTGTCATGTGGTTCTGGCAATCACCCATGCGCTGATTTTATCCGCGCCCATTTTTTTAACTGCTTCGGACAGCGCGTTCATGCTGGCCCCCGTGGTCAATACGTCATCAACCAGCGCGACATGTTTTTCCGATAAATCCATATCGCAATCAAATGCGCCGCGCATATTTTTGCTGCGCTCTTTCCATGGAAGTGAGGTTTGCGACGGCGTGTCTCGCAGGCGGCGGCAGGCGTGGTTCAATAACGGCAAGTGAAGAGATTTGGCAAGCGGTGCTGCGATCAATTGGGCCTGGTTGAAACCCCGGCTTTTCAGTTTGGCAGGGTGCAGCGGCATGGCGATGACATAATCAGGCAGATTGGACTTGTCTATACGCTGCAATAGTTTCTCGGCAAATGTCCGCGCCAAGGCGAGCTGTTCACGATACTTCATCAGCTGGATCAGACGGTCGACTGGGAAGCTGTAGCCGAATACCGCGGTGGTGCGGGTAAAGACGGGCGGCTTCTTAAGGCAATGGCCGCATGCTTCGCCTTCTGGTGTGAGCCTGGCGCAGATAGGGCAATGCGGCGCGTTGTGATAGGGCAGCGCAGCATCGCATGCTTCGCACCAGATACCTGCTTGGCTCATGCTGCCGCACAGTATGCATGGCTGGGCGGGCAGCTTAATTTTTGAGCCGATGTTCAGTAAAATGCGATCAAAAATTGACAAGGCATGGGCCTTTCCACGATGATGTGCGGCTGCTAATCATACCCGCTAAACATGAACACACAGACGATCGCCTTTCATCAACCTGTAAAAAAATCCAATCTTGCGCAACGCCTCTCCGTGGATGAAGTGGAGAAACTGTTCAGATTGCCTTTCGCCGATTTACTGTACCGCGCGCAGCAGGTGCACCGCGAACATTTTGACCCGAATCAGGTTCAGCTCTCCACCTTGCTGTCCATCAAGACCGGCGGCTGTTCGGAAGACTGCGGTTATTGCCCGCAATCCGCGTTTCACTCGACCGGTGTGGAAAATCGCAAGATGCTGGAGCTCGATGAGGTGCTGACGGCGGCTCGTGCCGCGCAACAGGCGGGTGCTGACCGTTTCTGCATGGGTGCTGCATGGCGCGAGCCGTCAGAGGAAGACATGCTGAGTGTGGTTGAAATGGTCAAGGCCGTGCGGGGCTTAGGGATGGAGACCTGCGCGACGCTGGGGATGCTGAGCGACAAGCAGACCCTGCAATTGAAGGAGGCGGGACTCGATTACTACAACCACAATCTGGATACATCTCCCGAATTTTACGGCGACATCATCAGCACACGCGACTATCAGGACAGGCTGGATACTCTGGATCGGGTGCGCCGCGCCGGCATGCATGTGTGCAGCGGCGGCATCGTGGGTATGGGTGAACATATAACGCAACGCGCAGGCCTCATCGCACAGCTGGCAAACATGGAGCCTTATCCTGAAAGCGTTCCCATCAATAACCTCGTCAAGGTTGAAGGCACGCCGCTGGCAGATCAGGCCGATCTTGATCCGCTGGACTTTGTGCGCACCATCGCGGTGGCGCGCATCACCATGCCCAAGGCGCGCGTAAGATTATCCGCAGGACGGCAGCAGATGTCCGATGCGGTTCAGGCTTTGTGTTTTTTAGCGGGTGCGAATTCGATTTTTTATGGCGAGCAGTTGCTGACAACCGGCAACCCGGAAGTTGAGCGTGACCGCGCACTGATGGACAAGCTGGGCATGTATCCGTTTGCCGATACACCTTGGTTTTCACGCGGAGACGCGGAGAACGCAGAGTAAACCACGCTATAGTTAACAGCAAAAACCAAACTTATCCATATGAAATGGATAATGCATTTCATGTTTCAAGAATTTGTTTCTAGCTTGGGTTATTGTTTTCTCTGCGTTCTCCGCGTCTCCGCGTCTCTGCGTGATTTGCTGAATTTATACTGCTGACAATTTATGCCCTTTTCTGAACTACAACTCCAACTCGACGAGCGTGCAGCGCGGGGCTTGCTGCGCAAGCGTTACGCCGTTTCCAGTCCGCATACAACGCAGCTTGTCGTAGACGAAAAACAGTATATATCATTTTGCAGCAACGACTATCTGGGCCTTGCCAGTCATCCGCAAATCATCGAGGCGCTAAAGCACGGTACAGAACGCTATGGCGTGGGCGCAGGCGCTGCTCATCTGGTGAGCGGCCACAGCATTGCGCACGAACAGCTCGAAACTGAACTGGCAGCGTTCGTGGGAAAATCTGCCGCGCTGTTGTTTTCCACAGGTTATATGGCGAATCTGGGTGCGGTGCAGGCGCTGGTAAGCCGTGAAGATACGGTCTTCGCCGACAAGCTCAATCACGCATCGCTGAACGATGCGATGCAGCTGTCGCGTGCAACGGTTAAGCGCTATCGGCATTGCGACATGGCGCAACTCTCCGTGATGCTCAGCGAGACAAGGAAGGGCCGTAAACTGGTATGCACCGATGCGGTGTTCAGCATGGATGGCGACAGGGCGCCGTTGCCGGAGCTATTTGCCTTGTGCGAAAAACACGATGCATGGCTGCTGGTGGATGATGCGCACGGCTTCGGCGCGTCGGGCATTGATGGACGAGGATCGCTGTCGCATTCCGGTGTGGAATCTGAAAGAATCATCTATATGGCGACGCTGGGAAAAGCTGCCGGTGTGTCGGGCGCATTCGTCGCGGCAGAGAAGGTCGTGATCGATACGCTGATCAACAACGCGAAGAGTTATGTTTATACCACGGCCACACCGCCCGCCCTGTCGGTAGCGCTCTCGGAGAGTTTGCGATTGATAGCAGGAGGCGATGCGCTGCGTAGTCATTTGCAAAAGCTGATCGCGCAGTTGCGGGAAGGTCTTAATGGGTTGCCATGGCAGTTGATGGAATCGGATACGGCGATACAGCCCTTGATGGTAGGCGATAACCAGGCGGCGTTGAATTTAAGTATGGCACTGCGCGAACGGGGCATCTGGGTTGCGGCAATAAGGCCGCCCACGGTGCCGGTTGGAACAGCACGGCTGCGCATCACCCTGTCGGCGGCTCATAAGGTTTCTGATGTCGAATGTTTGATAGAGGCGCTGCATGAGCTTGCACGGGAATTTTAAGACCACACGACGTTTGCTCCTTCCCCCGCTTGCGGGGGAAGGTTGGGAAGAGGGAGCGTGCTTGGCGAGTTGCATTATAAAGGTGGAAAATGGCCGCCATGTACGTTGATCGATACGGAAGTGCGGGAGCGCCGCTGTTGTTCATTCACGGCTGGGGCATGCACAGCGGGATGTGGGGCGGGGTGCTGGAAAAACTGGCGGAACAGTTTATGGTTTCGGCAGTGGATATGCCGGGGCACGGATACAGTGCGGGAAGTGGCAAGTTGAAAGTGGATAGTGGTAAATGCGCAGACCTGCACACTCAACACTTACCACTCGCGACTGACTGCCTCGATACTATTGTTGATAAATTGTCTATGCAGTTTTCAGGGCCGTTGACGGTCTGCGGCTGGTCGCTGGGCGGACAGGTGGCATTACGCTTTGCGATGAAATATCCGGAGCAGGTAAACCGCCTCGTGCTGATATCAAGCACGCCCTGTTTTGTGCAGCGAGCCGACTGGTCTTGCGCGATGGCAGGACAGACGCTGAGCGATTTTTCTGCCGCGTTGCAGCAGGACTATGCAGCTACCCTGCGCCGTTTTCTTGCGCTGCAATTGCGTGGCAGCGAGCAGGAGCGTGAACTATTGCTGGCACTGCGCCGGAGTTTGATGAGTCGCGGCGAGCCTGAACTGGCAGCCTTGCAGGCGGGGCTTAATATACTGCGAGATACCGATTTGCGCGCGGCCTTGCCGGGAATTTCCCAGAAGACGCTTGTGATTGCCGGAGACCGCGATACGTTGACGCCGCTGGCAGTCTCGCAATACATGGTGGAGCAGATGCCCAGCGCGCGGCTGGCAACGATTGCAGGTGCGGCACATGCGCCGTTTCTGTCTCATCCCGAAGAATTTGTAAAACGCATGGTGGAATTTTTGCATGAATGAGTTTGTGATCGACAAGAAGATGATGCGCCGTGCTTTCTCGCGCGCGGCAGCTTCCTATGACGCCTCGGCTGTGTTGCAGCGCGAAGTGTGCACGCGCATGCTGGAGCGGCTCGAATACATCAAGCTGAAACCCGCACGTTTGCTGGATGCAGGCAGCGGTACGGGTTGGGGCGGGCGGCAGCTGGCGGAAAGATATCCCGATGCACAGATCATCTCTCTGGATATCGCGATCGGCATGTTGCAAACCGCGAAAAACCACGCAAGCTGGTGGCAGAAGCTGTTCGGCGGCGGACGGCAGATGGCGGTGTGCGCTGATGTGGAAGCCTTGCCTTTGGCGGGTAACAGCATCGAGATGGCCTGGTCAAATCTGGCAGTGCAGTGGTGCAACGATTTGCCGGCGACCTTCGTCGAGCTGCACCGCGTGCTGAAGGTGGAGGGCTTGGTGATGTTCAGCACCTTTGGCCCGGATACGCTGAAGGAATTGCGGCAGGCCTTCAGCGGTGTGGATGGAAACAATCACCTGAACCGTTTTGCGGACATGCACGATGTAGGCGACATGCTGGTGCAGGCGGGGTTTTCGGAGCCTGTGATGGACATGGAATACATCACGCTGACTTACGACGATGTGCGCGGCGTGTTGCAGGACCTGAAAGCCATCGGCGCACATAACACCACCCAGGGGCGCGGTCAGGGGTTGATGGGGAAGTCAGCCTTTGGACGCTTGCTGGAAAATTACGAAAAACTGCGCCGCGACGGAAAGCTCCCTGCGACTTACGAAATTGTCTATGGCCACGCCTGGAAACCTCAGCCGCGCGTCACACGCGACGGAGCCGCGATCATCAAGACATCGTTCAGGGTGAAATGAATGACCTGCGAATAGCGACAGAAAAAATTTAGATTGATGCGCAATTGTTGCTTTGGTATATTGCAATCATTGATTGCAATATAAGGAATTGTCATGGCTACAAATTTAGTCGTTCGCAATGTCGAGGAAGAGGTTGCGCTTGCATTGAAGCAACTCGCCGCATCCCACGGGAGAAGCGCGGAAGCCGAGCACCGTGAAATTTTGCGCATGGCTTTGCAGCGTCCAAAGCGCCGTTCTGTTGCAGAAGTGTTATCCGGCATGCCAAATGTGGGTGAAGATGCCGACTTTAATTTTCGGAACAAGTAACTTATGTATCTGGTCGATACCAATGTGATCAGCGAGGCGCGCAAAGGAATAAGGGCCAATGCGGGCGTCAGAGAGTTTTTTAAAAAATCTGCGCATGAGGATATTTACCTATCGGTGCAAACGATAGGTGAAATTCGGCGGGGTCTGGAAAATATCCGTCATCGTGGAGATAGGCCACAAACCAGAAAACTTGAGAAATGGCTGAATCTGGTCGTGACTGATTACACAGATAAAATTTTGAGTTTCGATGAAGAATGCGCCCAGGTGTGGGGCAGATTGATGTCGCCCCATCCCGAGCATTCGATAGACAAGCAGATTGCAGCAATCGCGCTGATACACGACCTGACGGTGGTGACCCGCAACGTCGATGATTTTCGCGGGACTGGCGTGGCGATCATGGATCCCTTTGTATAACGGGATTCACAAGAATCGGTATGTAGGATGCGTTGACGCGAGGAGCGCATCATTAAGGTTGAGCTACGCGGGCTGGTTGCCATTTTTATGCGGAGTTGATTGCCACACACGCATGGCATCAACGGGTAAAATGTGGACTTAAATTTAAGACACAGGTACTGCGCAAATGGGGATCGAACAAGAGATTGAAGCCATTAGGGCGGGCATCAAGATAGGCAGGTTCTCCAACGAAGCATCCGTTTCGCAGGGAATTGTTCTTAGGTTGCTGCACGCCTTAGGCTGGCCCTCCTACGACACCGATGCAGTCTGGCCAGAATATTCACTGAGCGGGCGCCGCGTTGACTACGCACTTTGCAGTCCGCCGGGTAAGCCTATCGCCTTTATCGAAGTTAAACAGATCGGCCAGAGTGAAGGAGCCGAACGCCAGCTCTTCGAATACGCGTTTCATGACGGTGTGCCGTTGGCGATCCTAACTGATGGCCGCGAGTGGAATTTCTTTCTGCCTGGCGAGCAGGGGGACTATGGCGAGAGGCGGGTCTACAAGCTCGACATCGTTGATCGGGACGTCAAAGAGTGCGCAGAACGTTTGGAGCGATACCTGCTGCACTCGGCTGTAGCGTCTGGCGCTGCGATACAGGCCGCACGTGACGACTATCGTAACGTATCGAAGGATAGGCAGATGCTCGCGGCGTTGCCAAAAGCGTGGAGTCAGATCATTGCCGACGAGGACGAAATGCTGCTGGAGATTGTTGCAGATCGTGTGGAAAGCCTGTGCGGCTTCAAGCCCAACCCTGACATGGTGGCCGACTTTCTTAAGAAGAGTATGGCTTCGCCTGCTCAATCTCGTTCGATTCAGCAGCCCTCCATGATGGCTGCGCCACCTGCAACGATAGCAAAAGCCATTGAACAGCGTTATCACGTTTCGATGCCACGAGCTGCAGTAGCATCCAGAGCAACAGCGACGTCTTTAGATCAGATTGGCTTTTTGTTCGAGGGCCAGTTCCACCCTTGCCGCAATGCAATCGATACTCTTAAACAGGTTTTTGAAGTTTTCATAAAAAGGTATTCATCCTTCGGGGGGCGTTTCGCTGGGCTGCCGAAGCATGGCAGAAGTCGGCGGTATCTGGCGAGGGATGCCAATGAGCTTTACCGAGAAAGGCCAGATTTGGTCAGCGAATGTTCTATCAAGCTTGATTCTGGCTGGTGGATGAGCACGAACCATAGCAAGCAGACCATTGGCCAGATCATCGCCATGGCATGTGATGTAGCTCAAGTGGCGTATGGGCGTGATCTCATAACTTATTTCGGCGACTAACAAGCAGAGCTTGACTTCAAATATGTTTATCTATTGCGGAACGACGAGTCGTTGATTGTCTGCCATGATGCAAAAGCGGTTGACAACCCAATACTCATGACATTGTAAAACAGTATGAATTATTTTGTGACAGGAACCGATACGGGTGTTGGTAAGACGCTGATCAGCTGCGCGCTGCTGCATGCATTTGCAGTTCAGGGGCGTCGGGTGATCGGTATGAAACCGGTCGCGGCGGGAGATTGTGACGATAACGATCGCAACGATGATGCCAAGCGTTTGCGCGGCGCCGGCAATGTAGAGGCAAGTTTTGGTCAGATCAACCCCTATTGTTTTGCGCATGCAGTCGCACCGCACCTGGCCGCAAAATTTGTCGGCGTCAGCATCAACCTGGATCGTATCGTCCAGTCTTACAGCGAACTGGCAGCACAGGCGGACGTGGTGATCGTGGAAGGCGCCGGGGGATTTAAAGTGCCGTTGAACGATCATCAGGATATGGCTGATCTTGCGATGCAGCTTGATCTGCCCGTCATTCTGGTGGTCGGCATGCGGCTGGGTTGCATCAATCATGCGCTGCTCACGGTGGATGCTGTTGATGGCAGCGGATTGAAGCTTGCCGGATGGGTAGCAAACGTGGTGGACGAACAAATGGCGATGCTGGATGAGAACATCGCAGCCTTAAAGCTGCGCATAACGGCTCCGTTGCTGGGCATGGTGCCTTACCAGGCTGCACCTGATGCGCACAAGGTTGCGGGGTTGCTGGATCTGAACTTACTCATGCCATGCGCGTGAGGTTTTGCGGCAAATCTGACCGAATCTGCCCGATGGCGGGCTTTCCAGCGCGCTGGATGTTATGATGGACGCTGGCTTAAGCAAGACTACTTATTCGGAGGGGGAATATGAAGATTTTGTTGGCGGATGACCACGCATTATTCCGTGAAGGGATGCGCTACGTGTTGCAGCAGTTGTCAGATGGCGTTGAAGTGCTGGAGGCCGGTAATTTTCAGGATGCATTGAAGCTGGCTGTGCAGCATCCCGAACTGGAGTTGGCGCTGCTGGACTTGCATATGCCAGGCAGCGATGGGCCGAAATCGGTCAGTTATTTTCACAGGCGCTATCCGCATATCCCAGTAGTGGTGATATCCGGCGAGGAAGCCAGTTCAAATATGGAAAAAGTAATGAATTATGGAGCATCCGGTTTTGTCAGCAAGAGTTCGAACGTGCAGACTATGCTGGGCGCCTTGAATCTGGTGCTGGCAGGCGGTGTGTACGTCCCGCCGGAAATCCTGCGCCATCATGCAATCACAACTGCTGGACAGGACAAGCGCAGTCTGAACACCAACAGCTATGGACTGACGTCTCGCCAGATGGAGGTGTTGCAACACCTTTGCACCGGAATGAGCAACAAGGAAATCGCGTCCACCATCAACCTGGCTGAAGGCACGGTCAAGATACACGTGGCAGCGGTGTATCAGACATTAAAAGTGAGCAGTCGTCTGGAGGCGCTGCGCGTTGCAGAGCATCTGGGTCTGGTCGGGGCATCGCATGGCTGAAGATGTAATGCCGGCAAGCAGGCTGCTGGGCCTGCTGCGCGAATCGCGCTGGCTGTTGCTGGCTGCGTTGGCGCTGTATTTTACCGTGGCGCTGTATGGCTACAATCCGGCCGATTCGGCCTGGTCGCACAGCAGCGCAGCGGTGAAGACAGGCAACCCTGCCGGCGTGCTGGGCGCTTATTTGTCCGATCTGCTGTTCTATCTTTTTGGCGTCTCTGCATGGTGGATGGTGCTGTTCATGCTGCAACAGGTATGGTCAGGCTATCGAAGATTGCGCGCCGACAGCATCTTCTGCAAAAGAACGCTGTGGGTATCGCTGTTGGGTTTTGCGATGTTGCTGCTGTCAAGCTGCGCGCTCGAAGCGATCCGTCTATACTCGCTCAAAGTATCTCTGCCGTTAGCGCCCGGCGGCATGCTGGGGATGATCATAGGCGGCGCGATGACGCGACTGCTGGGATTCACCGGTGCAACCCTGCTGCTGCTGGCCTTGATCGCGAGCGGTTTCAGTCTGGCAAGCGGCATGTCGTGGTTGCGCTTCACCGACTGGCTGGGTGCGCGGCTGGAAGCTGCTTATTATTGGATTTGGCAGTTCTGGCAGACTCGTCAGGACAGGCGCATAGGCATACAGGCAACCAGCAAACGCAGCGCAGTGGTCGAGGTGGAGAAGAAGCGCGTCGAAGTGCACCAGCCGATACACATCGAAATGCCGGTGGCGGAAGTAGTCAAGTCTGCGCGTGCATCAGAGGAAAAGCAGATCACGCTGTTTGCAGACATGCCCGACTCAACCCTGCCGCCCTTGCATTTGCTGGATCCCGCGGCGCAGCATGTCGAGACCGTTTCAGCCGACACGCTGGAATTTACTTCGCGCCTGATCGAGAGGAAGCTCAAAGACTTCGGCGTTGAAGTCAAGGTTGTGGCGGCCTACCCCGGGCCTGTGATTACACGCTACGAGATCGAGCCCGCGGTCGGGGTGAAGGGCAGCCAGATCACCAACCTGGTGAGGGATCTGGCGCGCGCCTTGTCGGTGGCGAGCATCCGCCTGGTTGAGACCATACCCGGCAAGACATACATGGCGCTTGAGTTGCCCAACTCTAAACGGCAGATGGTGCAGTTGTCCGAAATCTTGAGTTCGCAGGTGTACGCGGACATGCACTCGATGCTGACCATCGCGATGGGCAAGGATATTTCCGGCAAACCGGTGGTGGCTGACTTGGCCAAGATGCCGCATGTGCTGGTAGCGGGCACGACAGGCTCGGGAAAATCGGTGGGGATCAACGCGATGATCCTCAGCATACTTTACAAGGCAACGCCCGAGCAGGTGCGCATGCTGCTGATCGATCCCAAGATGCTCGAGTTGTCGATCTATGAAGGCATACCGCATCTTCTGTGTCCTGTTGTGACGGACATGCGTCAGGCGGCATCGGGTCTGAACTGGTGCGTGCAGGAGATGGACAAGCGCTACCGGCTGATGTCGGCTCTGGGTGTGCGCAACATTGCAGGCTACAACCAGAAGTTGAGGGAGGCGATCAAGGCAGGCAAGCCGCTGACCAATCCGTTCTCGCTCACCCCCGACAACCCCGAGGCGCTCGATGAGTTGCCGCTGATCGTGGTGTTCATCGACGAGCTGGCTGACCTGATGATGGTGGTCGGCAAGAAAATCGAGGAGCTGATTGCGCGTCTGGCGCAGAAGGCGCGCGCCTCCGGCATCCATCTGGTGCTGGCGACACAGCGCCCATCTGTCGATGTGATCACGGGCCTTATCAAAGCCAACGTGCCGACCCGTGTGGCGTTTCAGGTATCAAGCAAAATAGATTCCAGAACCATACTCGACCAGATGGGTGCGGAGGCGTTGCTGGGCCAGGGCGACATGCTTTACCTGCCGCCCGGAACGGGTTATCCGCAGCGCGTGCACGGTGCGTTCGTCTCCGATCAGGAAGTGCATCGCGTGACCGAGTATCTGAAGGCGCAGGGCGAGCCGCAGTACATAGACGGTGTGCTCAATTCGCTGGAAGAATCGGGAGACGGTGGCGATGGCGGCCCCGCGCTGGACGCGGAAGCGGACCCGCTGTACGACCAGGCCGTGGACATCGTGCTCAAGTCGCGCCGCGCATCGATCTCGCTGGTGCAAAGAAACTTGCGCATCGGTTACAACCGCGCAGCGCGGCTGGTCGAACAAATGGAAGCGGCCGGTATCGTGACCGCGATGCAGAGCAACGGCAACCGTGAAGTGATCGCTCCGGCAAGACAGGAATGAAGCAGGATTGAGGATTCAGGATTGAGGATGTTTGATTTTGCGAGCATGATGTTGCAATGGAAATGAGGAAAAAATAATGGCAATACTTGAGGGCATACAGATTCAAAACTTCCGGGCTTTGAGAGATGTGACATTAGGAAAGACGCTATATGAACGCGATCAAGCAGCGTTGCCTAGACTAGTTACGGTAATTGGTGCAAATGGTTCTGGTAAGTCAAGTTTGCTAGATGCTCTAGGCTTTTTGGGTGACTGTCTTGCTGAGGGTGCAGAGGCGGCTTGCGACAAGCCACATCGTGGAGGATTCGAACAAATCAGGACTAAGGGTTCAACTGAGCCAATAAAATTTGAGATACGTTACAAGGAAACAGCAACAGCACGGCCTATCAGCTACCAGCTTCATATTGATTGCGATTCACAGGGACGAGCACAAGTTGTTTATGAGCGACTAAGGCAACGGAGACAAAATCAAAAATATGGGCAGCCTTACTCATTTTTGGAACTAACAAATGGACTGGGTTATGCTTGGTCAGGTACGGCAGGGTTTGAACCTGGGACCGGCACAGGTGGCGGAGACCAGATTGAGCCAGAAGGAAGTGAGCGCATCCCGGTAAAAATGAAAGATCGCCAAGTGTTAGGTATTGCTACGTTGGGAACATTGGCAAATCATGAGCGTGTTGCAGCCTTCAGGGATTTTTTAACGGGATGGTATTTATCGTACTTTGTGCCTGAGTTGGCACGCAACCCAAGCCAAGCTGGTGCTGACCCCCATCTTGATCGAAAAGGCGAAAACTTATCAAGGTATCTGCAATTTATTGAACGGAAAAATCCAGATGGATTTCGCCAGGCTTTGGATCGGATTTCAAAAAAAATTCCAGGCATGCTTAACATTAAGCCTGCAACATCAATTGATCGACGACTGATACTTGAGTTTTATATGGAAGGGTTCTCCACACCATTTTACCAACAGGACATGTCTGATGGTACGCTGAAAATGTTGGCTTATTTGCTGTTGATGGAAGACCCCGTTCCCGCGCCGTTGATTGGTATTGAAGAGCCTGAAAATGGATTACACCATCAACTGTTGGCAGCGTTGGCAAGTGAGTTTAAAGAATATGCTGAGAAGTCACGGGGCCCGCAACTTTTAATTACTACACACGCCCCTAACTTTGTTGACGCATTAACTCCCGATGAGGTCTGGATTTTGGACAAGGGGAAGGATGGCTTTAGTACATTGGGACGAGCCGCTGACATTCAGGGTGTTCGGGCACTTTATGATGAAGGTTTGCCTATGGGGAGCCTCTGGTTTAGTGACCATTTCGGACGAGGAAACCCTTGATGTTTATTGAGGTTTTAACCGAAGGGTCATCAGATGTGCCTGTAGTGCGTGAAGTATTGGTGCGATATTTTGGCTTGAATGAGCATGTTGATTTTAGAATACATCCACATCGTGGGCGTGGTAATCTTCCATCCAACCCACTGGCACAACCCAATCCAAAGCATCGGGGCCTATTTGACCAATTGGCCGCGAAACTGCGAGGATTTGGAAAATATATGGATGAGCAATGTTTGGTGCTCGTTCTAGTCGATGTAGATAATGATGATTGTGTGGAACTACTTGCCGATCTTGCTGCATTATTAGATAGTCTACCTACCAAGCCGCCGCGCGTATTATTTCGGTTGGCTATAGAAGAAACTGAATCTTGGTTTTTGGCAGATATAAATGCCATAAAGAAGGCGTTTCCGAAAGCCAAAATTGGGAAAATTCAAAGTATTGCCCCTGATGCACGAGTTGGTGCATGGGAAATGCTTGCAGATTGTATTGGTCATAAGTCTTCTGCGGGTGCTCCGAAGAAAACACATTGGGCGGAACAAATTGCCCCTCACTTGAACTTCGAAAAACCATTTTCACCAAGTTTAGGTAAATTGATTTCGGGTCTAAGACGTGAATTGAACGGATCGTTATAATGGTATTTAGGATTGTAGATGCTTAAATTATTGATATTTTTCTTTGTATTTTTTCCGCTTTCTGCCCAGGCAGCCGCGATAGAAAAACTGAAAAGTTTTATCGCAGCGACGCATTCTGCACAGGCGAATTTTACCCAGGAAGTGCTGGATCAGAACGGCAAACGCATCCAGAGCGCATCGGGCGTGATGCAGTTTCAGCGCCCGGGAAAATTCCGCTGGACATACCAGAAACCGTATGAACAAATCATCGTCGGCGACGGCGCGAAGTTCTGGCTTTACGACAAGGATTTGAACCAGGTTTCCGTGAAAAAACTCGATGCAGCTTTGGGCAGCAGTCCCGCAGCCTTGCTTGCCGGCAACAATGAAATCGAGCGTGGTTTTACGCTCAAGGAAAGCGGCAACCGAGAAGGGCTGGACTGGTTGCAGGCTACGCCGAAAGGTCAGGACAGCAGTTTTTCATCCGTGTATATGGCTTTCGATGACAAGGCGGGTCTTGTCGTGATGGAGCTCAACGATGCGTTCGGTCACAAGACGGTGCTGCGTTTTACCAATATGCAGACCAACCCCAAGTTGCCCGCGCAGCAGTTCAAATTCACACCGCCTGTTGGCGCCGATGTTGTCAGTGACTAATGCAAAGTCTTTTTGAAGGACAGGCTGCCGCAGCACCACTGGCGGAACGGCTGCGCCCGAAGACTATCGATGAGGTGATCGGGCAGTCGCACCTGCTGGGCGAGGGGCGGCCTCTGCGGCTTGCCTTTCAGTCCGGCAAGCTGCACTCGATGATTTTGTGGGGGCCGCCGGGAGTGGGCAAGACGACACTGGCAAGGCTCATGGCTTCTGCCTTCGATGCGGAATTCATGCCGTTGTCCGCCGTGCTCTCAGGAGTTAAAGACATACGCGAGGCGATCGCGCAGGCGCAACAGGTTTTGCAGTTGCATGGCCGCCACACCATCTTGTTTGTAGACGAAGTGCATCGCTTCAACAAGTCGCAGCAGGATGCATTCTTGCCTTTTGTGGAACAGGGACTGGTGACCTTCATCGGCGCTACAACGGAAAATCCCTCTTTCGAAGTGAACAACGCGCTGCTCTCGCGCGCTCAGGTTTATGTGCTGCATGCGCTGTCCGAAGATGAGCTGGGAGAATTATTCGAACGCGCACAGCAGCTGGCCATGCCGGATGTGAAATTTACCGATGAGGCAAAGGAGCGCATCATCGGTTACGCCGATGGCGATGCGCGCCGTCTGCTCAACGTGCTGGAACAGTTGCAGACAGCGGCAGGGTCGCTGCGAAGCAGCGGGGCACCCTCCGGTGTACCCCTCGCGGGCACTGCCGCTGACACAGCCAAGTTCGGCGTGATTGACAGCGCCTTCCTCGACAACACGCTGGCGCAGAACCTGCGCCGCTTCGACAAAGGCGGCGAAGCATTTTATGACCAGATTTCCGCGCTGCATAAATCGGTGCGCGGCTCCAACCCGGATGCGGCGCTTTACTGGCTGGTGCGCATGCTGGACGGTGGTGCGGATGCGCGCTATCTTGCCAGGCGCATCGTGCGCATGGCCTGGGAAGACATCGGTCTTGCCGACCCGCGTGCGATTCAGCTGGCCAACGATGCCGCGCAAACCTATGAACGACTGGGCTCACCCGAAGGCGAACTTGCGCTCGCGCAGGCCGTGTTGTATCTGGCTTGTGCGCCCAAGTCGAACGCGGGTTATGTCGCGTATAATGCCGCCCGCGCGTTTGTGGCACAGGATAGCTCCCGCGAAGTGCCGCTGCATCTGCGCAATGCGCCGACCAAGCTGATGAAGCAGCTCGATTACGGCAAAAACTACCGTTATGCGCACGATGAGGCGGATGGTTATGCGGCGGGCGAACGCTATTTTCCGGACGGCATGCCTGAAGTGAATTTTTATCAGCCCACCGATCGAGGACTGGAAGGCAAGATCGCCGAAAAACTGAAACGGCTGCGCGAGCTCGACGCGGCAGCAAAAAAATAAATAAGGATAGAGAAACATGTTAGATATTCAGATTTTGCGCAGTGACATCGACGGCGTTGCGGCGCGTTTGGCAACGCGGGGTTTTGTGCTGGATGTGGCACGCTTTCATGAACTGGAAGCTGCGCGCAAGACCATACAGATGCGCACGCAGGAATTGCAGGCCAAGCGCAACAGTTCATCAAAGCTGATCGGTCAGGCCAAGGCGAAGGGCGAGGATACTTCGCTCATCATGGCTGAAGTGGCGCAGGTAGGCGAAGAACTAAAAAGCATCGAAGTGCAATTGGGTGAATTGCAGACCTCATTGCAGACCATGCTGGAGGTGTTGCCCAACACGCCGCATGAAAGCGTGCCGGTCGGAAAATCCGAGGCCGACAATGTCGAAGTGCGCAAGGTTGGCAATAAACCCGCTTTTGATTTTGAGGTGAAGGATCACGTCGATCTGGGTGAAAAGTTGGGGCTGGATTTCGAGACCGCTGCAAAGATATCAGGTGCGCGCTTTTCCTTGCTGAAGGGGCCGCTTGCGCGCCTGCATCGTGCACTCTCTCAATTCATGCTCGATACGCATACAGATAGCCACGGTTACACCGAAGTGTATGTGCCATATCTGGTGAATGCCGATTCGATGCGCGGCACCGGGCAGTTGCCGAAATTCGAGGAGGATCTGTTTCGCGTGCCGCGCCAGATGGGTGAAGCGGGCGAGCAGAATTTCTATCTTATCCCCACCGCCGAAGTGCCGGTGACCAACATGGTGCGGGACGAGATCGTGCCGCTTGAACAGTTGCCGTTAAAATATGTTGCGCATACGCCTTGCTTCCGTTCCGAGGCTGGTTCCGCCGGGCGCGACACGCGCGGCCTGATACGCCAGCATCAGTTCGACAAGGTGGAACTGGTGCAGATGGTGCATCCGGACGAATCTTACGCTGCGCTGGAACAGTTGCTGGGTCATGCCGAGACGATTTTGCAAAAGCTGGGACTGCACTATCGCGTGGTAAAACTCTGCACCGGCGACATGGGTTTTTCTTCGGCCACGACCTACGACATCGAAGTATGGTTGCCCGCGCAAAATACCTATCGCGAAATTTCCTCGTGCAGTAACTTCGAAGCTTTTCAGGCGCGCCGCATGCAGGCGCGTTTCAGAAATTCCGCAGGCAAACCTGAATTGCTGCACACGCTGAACGGTTCGGCTCTGGCCGTTGGCCGCACTCTCGTCGCCGTAGTTGAAAACAATCAGCAGTCCGATGGCAGCATTGTTATTCCAGAGGTGCTGAGATCATATATGGGTGGGATGAGCGTTCTACGTGCAGGCTGATTGTTTCTGCGAAGACATTTAAAGTAGAAAATAAGTTCGTAGCTAGAATTATCAGCAGGCTGATGGAAGTATTAATATTCCCCAGGTATTGCAACCCTACATGGGCGGTCTGACCCTGCTCAAAGCGAGCTGATTGAATCTTCGGAGCCATTGTCTCAGTGCGACAACGAGTATGAGGCAAGTTCGCCGCCGGATGCGGATTTGGGTTTGATGCGCAGGGCAAAGGCGGGTTTGTCCCGCGTGCTGACCAACTGGTAATTGTGTGTGGGCGTGCTGGTTTCGCCGGTGAGCCTGGACAGCATGTCGTAATACGCGCGGATATTTTCAACGAAAATTACCGCCTCGCCGCCCCTTGCATAGCCATGTTTGAGATTCTGAAAATATTGTGGATTATTCAAATTCGGCAGCCATCTTTTTACATCAACCCAGGCATCGGCATCGCCGCCTTGTCGCTGGGTCAGCACGCGCGCATCCTCGATGTGACCCTGTCCCTGATTGTAGGCCGACAGCGCCAGCCAGGTGAGTTCCGGCTCTTTGATGTGTGGCGGCAGTTGTTTTTTGATCAGTTCCAGATACTTCGCGCCAGCCATAATGCTTTCGCGTGCATCGAGCCGGTTTTCAACATTCATGCGGTCTGCTGTCGCTTCGGTCAGCATCATCATGCCGCGCACGTTGGTGAAGGAGGTTGCCAGCGGATCCCAATGTGACTCCTGATAGGCGATCGCTGCAATCAGGCGCCAGTCTTCATTGGCTGATTTTCCCGCTTCTTCAAATAAAGGACGAAACTTCGGCAGCGTCTTGGTGGTTTGAGCGATGAACTCAGCGGCGTCCAAAGGAGCCAGCCTGTCGTTATGGCCATAGTAGCGATCCAGCAGTTTGCTCAGCTCCTCGTTTTTCTCTATTTCCGCAAAAAATTGCTCTGACGCCGCAATCAGATCATTGTCCGCATTGGCCGGGAAAGCCCAGCCGATCTGTGACGGTTTGCCGACGTCAAAGGCCACGGCCAGGTTCTGATAATAGTTGCTCATCTGTTCTATCTGTTCATGATTGGCAAGCGTGTAATCCAGAGTGCCCTGCGCCACTTCCTTGAGCAGGTCCTCAACAGTCTCTTTGGTGCGCGACTCCCATGTCAGCGATGGTATCTCCTTGCGGAGTTCGATCAGCGTCTTCTCATGATTCGATCCTGCGACCACGGCGATGCGATGGCCTACCAGATCGGTTAATTTGTGCGGTGTCGGCTGATCCTGATTGAATGCGACCTGTTCATGCACGGTTTGATAAGCGGGGCCGTAAAGCAGGCTGCTGTTTTTTTGGTCCAGTCTGAAGCCGGAAGCCGAAAAATGCGCCTGATGACTGTTCAGCATGGTTTCTATTTTGTCTGCCGGGGCAAGCACTATCTTGAGGGGGGTATGAAGATAATCGGCAAACTGTTGGGCCAGCTGTTTGGAAAACTCTTCATCTGAGAGTGTGGTGTCCTGCGAGACAAGCACCACCAGTCCTTCTCTGTGCCAGGAAGGCAGCAATAGCAGCGGCTTGTTCAGGCGTGTATAGCCGACCAGCAGTAGCGACAGAAAAATGCCGATTTGCAGGAGTCTGATCAGAAGGATATGTCTGCGCATGCCAACATTCTGCACGAAATTGCGGCTTACTGGTAGAATAAGCAGTTCGGAGAGGTGGCAGAGTGGTCGAATGTACCTGACTCGAAATCAGGCGTAGGTTTATGCCTACCGTGGGTTCGAATCCCACCCTCTCCGCCAGACCCCTGTTTTAACCAGTCTCACAAAGTCTCATAAACCCGCAAGTTATGGGCTGTATCGGGGTCTTTAACTTTCAAGCATCAGAAAAAACTATGGGCGTAAAAAAGCCACAAAGGGGATCGCACTCTGTGGCTATGGAAGCCTGACTTATGCAGATTTCTTGCGGCTTACCATGAAACCCAATAGACCCAGACCTGAAAGCATCAAAGCGCTTTCTGTAGGTTCAGGTACGGGGGACGTGGAAAAATCAACCCTGGCAAGGGTTGGATCAGGCGTATTGAAGCCCTGGTAGTTAATGAACAAATTGCCATTGGTAATTGACACTCGAGATTGGTCAAAGCCGGCTAGCGTCGTTAACCCATCCACAGAAGCGGAAGTAAAAGCATTGGGGTGGGTGAGGTCTGTTATCTCCACACCGTCAAATGAAGCGGACACAAAAGATGAATTTCTGAGACTGGTCATGTCGACATAATTGCCAAAGACGGTGACTAGCTGGTTGCCATACAGGTTTAGCGAGAGACCCGTGGCCGTCACTGTGCCGGTGGTATTTACACCACCGTAGCTCGAACCGGCGCTCGGGTACTGAAAGTCAATCTTTACAGTATCCCCAAAGATACCCGCAGAAGCATAACTGGCGGTAGATGCAAGAATTACAAAAGTTGTAGCAGCTAATATTATTTTCTTCATAAACTACCCCTCAAAATCGAAATTAATAAACACAACGATAAATGATGCCGCCGGCTAATGACTCAAATCGCTGACAGCACAAATTGAAACCGGCATAGTGTAACCTAACTTTTTATTTAATTCATTAGTCCATTCGGACTAATTGTTGTAAATGGCGCAAAGTTTGCAACAGAAAAATAAACACGAAAACTTATATTCTGCAATGGGTTACATGGAATAGTAAGCAAATAACCGAACACTTTTGAAGATATCGAGCTATTTTGAAAGGCCGGATCCTGGCTAGAGTCTGGACGGATGGTCAAGGCACGGCAGGCGGCGTTAATCCGCACCTGGAAGCCCTGGACACGCTCTGCGGGAGCAAGGACACCCGAAGGCAAGGCGGTATCGTCAAAGAACGTTCTACGGGGCAATGCGAACCGAGCGGCGGCGCTGGCGATTGCAAAACAGGAATTGCAGGCAGCCAAGGCGAAGGTTGCAAAACTTTCACGTGGTAGAATTGATCCGTGGATGGATCGGATGATGCGAGAGTTGAAACCCTAGCCGCAAACATTTGGGGGTACATTTGGGGGTATATTTTCGGAATGGTTTTTTAACATGCCGTGTTTACAAGGTTTGCAGGCACTATTCGACTGCCACCATCCGCCAAATTTAAAAGGGCACCCGTCAGGGTGCCCTTTTAAATTTGTGGAAGTGGCGGGTGGGCAAATCCACATGGGTTCGACCAGGAGACCGACCAGTGGGAGGGCGACGCAGGACGCGAAGCGGTCCCGGCAGGGACGAGGGCGTCGCGGATGCAACGCGACACCCGAGCAATCCCAATCGGGTAGAATAATTTCACCGTCAGGGTGCCCTTTTAAATTTGTGGAAGTGGTGGGTGGACAACCAGCGAGCACCGCCAGCGCAGGACGCACAAAGTGTGGTCCCGAGCCTTGCGAGGGATGAGTGCATCGTGGATGCAACACGATGCACGAACAAGCCACCTGGGTTCGACCAGCATGATTGCGAATAAGATTGCTTGAAGCAGTCGCCGCACTTATACTTGGACAAGTTAAAGCACAAGTGGGACTCAAAAATGAAAGTCGTAACCTATTCACACGCGCGCAATGCGCTTAAATCCGTCCTGGATGGCGTAGTTCAAGATGCAGATGTCACGATAATCAGTCGCCGCGACGCTGAGGGCGATGCAGTGGTTATGTCACTGGACAGCTACAACAGCATTATGGAAACGCTTTACCTGACCAGCAATCCGGCGAATGCTTCACACCTTGCCAGATCAATCCAGCAATTCCGTGAAGGCCGAGCACAGCCGCGCAAACTGCTGACCGACTGATGGCGCGCCTGCTGACATTCACCCCCGCCGCGTGGGCTGATTATCTTTACTGGCAGGGACAAGACAAAAAGACGCTGCGCAGAATCAATGCATTGCTCAATGAGATAGGCCGTGATCCGTTTGTCGGTATCGGCAAGCCTGAGCCACTGCGAGGCGATTTATCAGGCTTCTGGTCGAGGCGTATAGACGATGCGAACAGGCTGGTTTATCAGGCGACAGATACAGAGCTGGTCATCGTGGCGTGTCGTTTTCATTATGAGAGATGAGGCAGTAATCAAGTTTGCTGCACCTGGTCAGCAACTATTCGGCCAAGTAAAACAATAGTCAGGGAACCGGAAAACACAATGGCCATCAAGAAATCTGAACTCTATTCATCCCTCTGGTCAAGTTGCGATGTACTGCGCGGCGGCATGGATGCCAGCCAATACAAAGATTATGTGCTGGTGATGCTGTTCATCAAATACGTCAGCGACAAATATGCGGGCGTGCCTTATGCGCCGATCACGATTCCTGAAGGCGCAAGTTTCAAGGATATGGTCGCGCTCAAGGGCCGCCCCAGCATAGGCGATGACATCAACAAGAAGATCATCGCGCCGCTGGCGAATGCCAACAAGCTGTCCGACATGCCGGACTTCAATGATCCGGGCAAGCTGGGCAGCGACGCTGAAATGGTCGATCTGCTCACCAGTCTCATCGCCATCTTCGAGAACAAGGCGCTGGATTTTTCCAGGAACCGCGCGGAGGGCGACGACATCCTCGGGGACGCCTACGAATATCTGATGCGCCATTTTGCCACCGAGTCCGGCAAGAGCAAGGGGCAGTTCTATACGCCTGCTGAAGTCAGCCGCATCATGGCGCAGATCATCGGCATTCACGATGTGCAGACCAGCAACAATACGACTGTTTATGATCCTGCCTGCGGATCGGGTTCGCTCTTGTTGAAGGTGGGTGCAGAAGCCAGCGCAAAAGTCACGCTGTACGGGCAGGAGAAGGATGCGGCCACCTCGGGCCTTGCGCGCATGAACATGATCCTGCATGACAATCCCACGGCGCTGATCAAGCAGGGCAACACGCTCGCCAATCCCTTGTTCACCGGCGAAGACGGACAGCTCAAGACGTTCGACTACGTGGTCGCCAATCCACCATTCAGTGACAAACGCTGGAGCACCGGCATCGATCCTCTCAACGATCCTCACGAGCGCTTCACGCATTTTGGTGTGCCGCCGGCAAAGCAGGGCGACTATGCCTACCTGCTGCACATCGTGCGATCACTGAAAAGCACAGGCAAGGGCGCCTGCATTCTGCCGCACGGCGTTTTGTTTCGCGGCAACGCCGAGGCCGACATACGCAGGAATCTGATACGCAAAGGCTATATCAAGGGCATCATCGGACTGCCTGCCAACTTGTTTTATGGTACCGGCATTCCCGCCTGCATCATCGTTCTCGACAAGGAAAGTGCGCATACACGCAAAGCCATCTTCATGGTCGACGCCAGCAGCGGTTACATGAAGGACGGTCCGAAGAACCGCCTGCGCGATATGGACATCCATCAGATCGTCGATGTGTTCAACAAACGCCTCGAACTTCCAAAATACTCGCGCATGGTAAGCGTTGAAGAAATCGAGAAGAACGAATATAACCTCAACATTCCGCGCTACATCGACAGCCAGCAGCTTGAAGACATCCAGGACATCGAGGGACATCTGAAGGGCGGCATCCCCGGCAGCGATGTGGATGCCTTGCAGCCCTATTGGGATGTTTGTCCTCAACTGCGTAAAACACTGTTCAAACCAAAGCGCGCTGGCTATGTTCAATTGACAATTGACAACTATCAATTGAAATCGACCATCTACGAGCACCCTGAGTTCGTTGCTTTCATCGACAGCATGAATGCGCTGTTTGCTTCATGGCGTGACAAGAGTGGCGCCGCGCTCAAGAAGCTTCAAGCAGGCTGTCATCCCAAGGAAATCATTCATACTCTTTCTGAAGATTTGCTCGCGCACTACACGGGCAAACCGCTGATCGACAAATACGATGTCTATCAGCATCTGATGGATTACTGGGCTGCAACCATGCAGGACGATTGTTATCTCATCGCCGCCGACGGATGGAAGGCCGAGACTTATCGAGTTGTTGAAACCAACAAAAAAGGCAAAGAGGTAGACAAGGGCTGGACTTGCGACCTTGTGCCCAGGCAGCTCGTCGTGGACCGTTACTTCACCGCCCAACAGGCAGCCATCCGCGAACTGGAGGCAACGCTGGAGAACGTGGCAGCCCAGATGACCGAGATGGAAGAGGAGCACGGCGGCGAAGATGGTGCGTTCGCCGAGCTGGATAAGGTGAACAAGGCCAGCATCACCGCAAGGCTGAAGGAAATTCATGCCGAACAGAAGGCTGCTACTACATCGTCATTCCCGCCCCCGACTAAATCATTCGAGGACAGGCTGCGGCGGGAATCCAGCGCAGTTGAAAAACTGGATGCCCGTTTGCACGGGCATGACGAAATGGAGGCACTGAATGCTGAGGCTGCCGCACTCAATGCCTGGTTGAAGCTCAACACGCAGGAGGCAGACCTCAAGAAATCACTGAAAGAATCTGAAGCCGCACTCGACGCGCTGGCCTACGCCAAATATCCCAAGCTTACAGAGACAGAGATCAAGACGCTGGTGGTGGGAGACAAATGGCTGGCAGCCATCAGTGTCGCGATAAACAGTGAGATGGATCGCATCAGTCAGGCGCTCACCCAGCGCGTGAAGGAGTTGGCCGAGCGCTACGAGATGCCGCTACAGAAACTGGAGGATAACGTGGCAAGTATGAGCGCGAAGGTCGAAGCGCACCTGAAAAAGATGGGGTTTAAGCCATGACCAAGCTGATCCGTAACTCCACTGCCGAGTTTTTAATTTTCACCGGCCAGGCGGGGGAAGACAGCATCGAAGTGCGTGTTGAAGGCGAAACCGTTTGGCTCACGCAAAAGATGATGGCGCAACTGTTTGGTGTTGAAGTGCCCGCCATTATCAAGCACATTGCCAACATCCTGACGGAGGCAGAGCTGGATGATTCAACTACTTCCAAAATGGAAGTAGTTCAACAAGAGGGCGCAAGGTCGGTTCGCCGCACGGTGGATTTTTATAATCTGGACATGATTATTGCCATCGGCTACCGCGTCAATTCCAAACGCGCCACCCAGTTTCGCCAATGGGCAACGCAGGTGCTCAAGCAGTTTGCTATCAAAGGCTTTGTGCTGGATAAAAAGCGGCTGGAAAATGGTACGTATCTGGGCGAAGACTACTTTGAACAACTGCTGGCTGAAATTCGGGAGATTCGCCTCAGTGAGCGCAGGTTCTACCAGAAAATCACTGACATTTACGCTACCAGCCTTGACTACAACAAAGACGCCGCCACCACTAAAGAATTTTTTGCCAAGGTGCAAAACAAACTGCACTTCGCCATACATGGGCACACCGCCGCCGAGCTGATTGTTGATCGCGCCGATAGCAAACAGCCGCATATGGGCTTAAGCACCTGGGCAAAAGCCCCCGAAGGCAAGATACTCAGAACCGATGTCGTGGTCGCCAAGAATTATTTAACGCAAGCCGAGCTGGAATCGTTGGGGCGCATCGTCAACGCCTATCTGGATTTGGCCGAAGAACGCGCCAGGCGCAACATCCCGATGACCATGGAAGACTGGGCAAAACGCCTGGACAGCTTTTTGGAATTTGACGAACGCGACATCCTGCAAGACGCGGGAAAAACCACCGCCGAAATCGCCAAAGCCCACGCGACCAGCGAGTTTGAACAATATCGCATCGTGCAGGACAGATTGTTTGAATCCGACTTTGATAAATTACTGAACATGCCATCGCCTGGCGGCGAAATTGATAATGGATAATTCTCAATTAACAACTATCCCTTATCCATTGAAAGACGGCTACAAGCAGACGGAAGTAGGAGTGATTCCGGAAGATTGGGAGGTCACCACTCTTGGAGTTGTAGCCGAAACATCTTCCGGTACAACGCCATCCCGCGCATTGATGGAACGCTATTACAGAAATGGAGCTGTCGCTTGGGTTAAGACGCTTGATCTAAATGACTCAGACATCAATTCAACTGACGAAAGTGTTACCGAATTGGCATTGAAGGAAACCTGCCTGCGGCCCTATCCAATTGGAACGGTTCTTGTTGCAATGTATGGTGGCTTTAATCAGATAGGAAGAACAGGATTACTTCGGATACCTGCTGCCGTGAACCAAGCTATTACGGCCATCCTACCCAAAAAAGGGGTATTGGTTTCTGAATACCTTATTTGTAATCTTAACCATCGAGCTGATTATTGGAAACGCGTAGCCAGCAGCAGTCGTAAAGACCCAAATATTACGAGTAGGGACATAAGGGATTTCCCAATTGCTTGTCCGAAACCGCAAGAACAGGAAGCCATCGCCGAAGCTTTGAGCGACGCGGATGCGCTGATCGAATCGCTGGAGAAACTTGTCGCCAAGAAGCGCCACATCAAACAGGGCACGATGCAGCAATTGCTCACCGGCAAGAAACGGCTAAGAAAGACAATGGATAGTGGAGAATTGATAGTTGATAATGAAGGCAACCCCGTGTATTTCAGCGGGGAATGGGAGGTGAAGCGGATTGGAGATGTATTGACCATCGCTCATGGCAAGAGCCAGCACGTAGTCGAAGATCGAAATGGCATTTACCCGATTCTGGCAACGGGAGGGCGAATCGGAACAGCAAATCGTTTCCTCTATGACAAGCCGTCAGTTTTAATTGGGCGCAAAGGCACGATTGATCGGCCTCAATATATGGATCAACCATTCTGGACTGTGGACACTCTTTTCTATTCCGTGATCTATGAGCCGAATAATGCCAAGTATCTTTTTTACCAGTTCTGTTTGATCGATTGGAAACAGCACAACGAAGCTTCTGGTGTGCCGAGTTTAAATGCCCGGACAATTGAACGGATAGAGCTAAATGTTCCGCCACCAGAAGAGCAAACTGCCATCGCCGCCGTCCTCTCCGACATGGACGCCGAGATCGCTGCGCTCGAAACCCGGCTTACCAAAACACGTTCACTCAAGCAGGGCATGATGCATGAGCTGCTTACCGGAAGGATACGGCTGGTGTGAAGTCGTTGTTTGTATCGGCATTGTGCAGGATTAATTTTTCGTTGAACGTATCTTGCTGCGCGATAGGTTGTTCAACGATACAATGACAATCAAAGTTGGCTTTTGGAGGATACATCATGCAGGACGATCATTTTGATTTGAACGACATTCAGCACGAACCGTCGGATGCGCAACTGCAAGCATTAATGATCTCAGTTGCGACCGAGGCGACTCGTCGCGCAGAGCTTGCACAAGAGGTGCTGATGCAGCGCCTGCGCAAAGAAATTGTTGCGGCAAATCTTTCACACGCCGCAGCATGAGCGAAATGCAGAAACCGCGACTGATCGTTGTGGCCGGCCCTAACGGTGCGGGGAAGACTTCGATCACCGAGCAGTTGCTGCGCCACGAATGGATGGGTGGATGTGAATACGTAAATCCGGATTATATAGCCCGCGACGAATTCGGCGATTGGAATGCACCTGATGCCGTGAAAAAAGCGGCTTTGCACGCAGAAGCAATTCGCGAAAAGTGTGTGCGTGAAGGTCGCAGCTTGGCTTTTGAGACAGTGCTTTCGATGCCGGACAAGATTGATTTTATTCAGCGGGCAAGGCAGGCTGGATTTTTTGTCCGATTGTTTTTTGTGGCTACTGACAACCCTTCGATTAACGCGAAACGCGTCGCGTTGCGAGTGATGGAAGGCGGCCATGATGTGCCGATCAGCAAGATCATCGCGCGCTATACGCGCTCATTGGCAAATTGCTCGGTGGCGGCAGGTATCGCAGATCGCGCCTACATCTACGACAACTCGGTGGATAATTCACCTGCTCAGCTGTTGTTTCGCACCAGTGAAGGCAAACTCATCAAGCAATATGGCGAGATCAATCCGTGGGCGCGCGAAATTTTGTCTCAGATCAAGCTGAAATGAGCGCTATCGGCCAGTCAGAACGCGCAACACAGATCCGCGTGATCGAATTATTCCGGGACGAACTCCGTTACGACTATCTTGGCGACTGGACCGACCGCCCGGACAACAGCAACATCGAGGAAGGGCTGCTCACGGCTTATCTGTCCAGGCGCGGCTACAGTGCGGTGCAGATCAGCCGCGCACTCGACCGTCTGCGCATCGAGGCCAACAATCCCAATCGCAGTCTGTACGACAACAACAAGGCGGTGTACAGCCTGCTGCGCCACGGCGTGCAGGTGCAGGCGGCGGCAGGCGAGAATCATGACAATGTCTGGCTGATCAACTGGGACGATCCGGCGCAAAACGATTTCGCCATTGCCGAGGAGGTCACGCTGCATGGCAACCATGAGCGGCGGCCCGATCTTGTCATCTACATCAACGGTATTGCCATCGCTGTTCTGGAATTGAAGAACAGCCGCGTATCCATCGGCGACGGCATACGCCAGAACATCTCGAACCAGCAGCCTGAATTCAACGAATGGTTTTTTAGCACGGTGCAGTTCATCTTCGCCGGCAATGATTCCGAAGGGATGCAATATGGCACCATCAAGACAGAGGAAAAGTATTTCCTGAAATGGAAAGAGGACGAAGCGGACAACAGCCGTTTCAAGCTGGACAAGTATTTGCTCAAGATGTGCGACAAGGTGCGACTGATCGAGCTGATGCACGACTTCGTGCTTTATGACGGCGGCATGAAGAAGCTGCCGCGAGTGCATCAGTATTTCGGCATCAAGGCAGCGCAGGAACATGTCCACCGTCGCGAGGGCGGCATCATCTGGCACACCCAGGGCAGCGGCAAGAGCATCGTGATGGTGCTGCTCGCAAAATGGATACTGGAGAACAAACCGAATGCCCGCGTGGTGATTGTCACCGATCGCGACGAGCTGGACAAGCAGATCGAGGGTGTGTTCATTGCAGCCGGTCATCCCATGACGCGCGCCAACAGCGGACGCGACCTGATGACGCAACTGGGCAATGCCACCCCTCGTCTGCTCTGCTCACTGGTGCACAAGTTCGGAAGACGCGGCGTGGAGGATTTCGAGCAGTATATTGCTGAGCTGGAGTCGCAGCCAAGTGCCACGGTGGGCGAACTTTTCGTGTTTGTTGACGAGTGCCACCGCACGCAGAGCGGCAAGCTACACCGCACCATGAAGGCGCTGATGCACAACGCGGTATTCATCGGCTTTACCGGCACGCCGCTATTGAAGCAGGACAAAGCCACCAGTCAGGAGACCTTCGGCGGTTACATACACACCTACAAATTCAGCGAGGCAGTTGAGGATCAGGTCGTTCTCGATCTGATCTATGAGGCGCGGGACATCGACCAGTATCTGGGTTCGGATGACAAGATCGACGCATGGTTCGACGCCAAGACCCGTGGGTTGAACGACTGGCAGAAGGCGGCGTTGCGCGAGCAATGGGGAACCATGCAGAAGGTGCTGAGTTCAAGATCACGCATGGATCGCGTGGTGGAAGACATCATATTTGATTTCAGCGTGAAGCCGCGATTGTCCAACCAGCGCGGCAACGCGATCCTGGTCGCATCCAGCATCTTCGAGGCGTGCAAATATTTCGAGCTGTTCCAGAAAACGGTTTTCAAAGGCCGGTGTGCGGTTGTCACTTCATACAACCCGCAGGCGCAGGACATCACGCTGGAGGATACCGGCGCAAATACCGAGACGGACAAACAGTACATCTACAACATTTACATGGCACTGCTGAAGGATGTCGATGCGCTGCCTGGCAAATCAAAAACTGAAACCTTTGAGGACAACGCCAAGAAACTGTTCAAGGAGCAGCCGGCCAACATGAGGCTGCTTGTGGTGGTGGACAAGCTGCTCACCGGCTTCGATGCGCCGAGCTGCACTTATCTCTACATCGACAAATCCATGCAGGATCACGGTTTGTTCCAGGCCATCTGTCGCACCAACCGGCTGGACGGCGAGGACAAGGACTTCGGCTATATCGTCGATTACAAGGATCTGTTCAAGAAGGTGGAGAAGGCCATTGCGGTTTACACCTCCGAGCTGGATCACAGTGCGGGTGGTGTTGATCCGGAGATCATGCTGCAAGACCGATTGAGCAAAGGTCGGGAGCGGCTGGACAATGCACTGGAAGCCATAGCGATGCTCTGTGAGCCTGTTGCGCCACCCAAGGGCGAGCTTGAACACATGCATTATTTCTGCGGCAATACTGAAATTGCTGAAGACCTGAAGGCGCACGAAATCCAGCGCGCCGCGCTCTACAAGGCGACGGTCGCGCTGGTGCGCGCCTACGCTAATATCTCGGACGAGCTGGGCAAGGCAGGTTACAGCGATGCCGACATTCAGCGCATCAAACATGCGCTGGAGCGCTATCTCAAGTTGCGCGAGATCATCCGCAATGCCAGTGGAGAGAACATTGACCTGAAAGCCTACGAGGCCGACATGCGTCATTTGATCGACACCTACATCGAAGCGGATAGTCCCAGGAAGATTTCTCCCTTCGATAATATGCCGCTGCTGGATTTGATTGTGAACACAGGCATTGCGAATGCGATCAATACCCTGCCGGATGGGCTCAAGGGCAACAAGGATGCGGTTGCCGAAACCATCGAGAACAACGTCCGCAGCAAGATCATCAAGGAGCATCTCAATGATCCGGCCTATTATGAAAAGATGTCGGCGCTGCTGGATGAAATCATCGCGGCGCGCAAGGCGAAGGCAACCGAGTACGAGGAATATCTGAGACAGATCGCCGAGCTGGCCAAGAAGGTCGGGGCAGGCCATGCTGCGGACACACCGCAGACATTGAATACGCCGGGGCGGCGTGCGCTTTACAACAACCTTCAGCAGGACGAGGCGCAGGCGCTCAGGATCGACGAAGCCGTCAAGCTTGAACGGCATGACGGCTGGCGCGGGATCCAGGCGAAAGAGCAAGTCATCAAGAAAGCCTTGTATGAGATTTTGCAGAGCGTGCACGAGGTTGAGCGAATCTTTCTCATCATCAAGCAGCAAAAGGAATACTGATGGTCACGCACCTCAATCTCGGTGAGATCGTCGTGGACGTGGTAAAGAAGGACATCAGGAACATACACCTGAGCGTCTACCCGCCGGCAGGCCGTGTGCGTATTTCCGCACCGCTCAGGATGAACATCGACACAATCCGCGTGTTTGCCATCACCAAGCTCGGCTGGATCAAGAATCAGCAGAAGAAGCTGCGCGAACAGGATCGCGAAACACCGCGCGAATACCTCGACCGTGAAAGTCATTACGTCTGGGGTAAACGCTACCTGCTCAAGATCGAAGAGAGGGATGCGGCACCTGAAGTTGAATTAAAACACAGCAGGATGATTCTCAGGATTCGCCCAGGAACATGCCTTGAGAAAAAGCAGGAAATCCTGGGCGCATGGTATCGCGAGAAGCTGAAAGAAGTTGTCCCGGTGCTGATCGCGAAATGGGAGCCGCTCATGCATGTGAAGGTCGAGCGCTTTCATGTGCAGAAGATGAAAACAAAATGGGGCAGCTGTAGCCACCAGCGCAAGAGCATACGCCTGAATGCGGATCTTGCCAGGAAGCCGGCTGAATGTCTTGAATACATCATAGTGCATGAGATGGTTCATTTGCTTGAGCCGACGCACAACAACCGGTTCATCGCACTGATGGACCAGTTCATGCCGAAGTGGCGGTTCTACAAAGAGCAGTTGAACAGGCTGCCGGTCAGTCATGAGGACTGGGGTTATTGAGTTGTGCGCAGGCCAATTCGACGTCTTCTTTTGGGGAAATCGTTATGTCGCTATTCAGCAAGCAGGCTTTGCAGATAATAAAGTTTACAGCGGAATTTGCCCTGCAAACGCTGAAGGGTTTTAACAAGAATCAGGGCCTGCTGCTGGCAGGCGCAATTGCGTACTACGCGTTGCTGTCACTGGTGCCATTGCTGATCTTATCTGTCATCGTGCTGTCGCATTTGGTTGATCGTTCGGAATTGTTGCACACGCTGGGACATTCATTGGCATGGCTTGTGCCCAGCCAGTCCAAAGCGGTTATGGCAGACATATCCAGCTTTCTCGAAAATCGTACGGCCATAGGTGTGGTTCTGGCGGTCACCCTGATATTTTTCAGCTCACTTGCATTTTCGATACTGGAAAAGGCCATGGCTGTGATTTTCGCCCACAGAGGCGTCGTTAAAAAGCGTCACTATCTGGTTTCCGCCATTCTTCCTTACTTCTTTGCTTTGCTGTTATGTCTTTGCATGTTGGGCGTTACCGTTATTTCGGTCATATTTCAGGCGATAGCGCAAGAGAGCATACATTTTCTGGGTAGCGACTGGTCGCTCCAGGGCTTGTCCGGCGCGCTCCTCTATATCTTTGGCCAGCTTGTGGAGACTTTGATTCTTGCAACGCTCTACCTCGTCTTGCCGGTCGGGCACACACGTCCAAGCCACGCGCTGATAGGTGGCTTCGTGGCAATGTCGCTCTGGGAAGTTATTCGTCACATTCTCATCTGGTATTTCACGACCATTTCGAAAGCGAGTATCGTTTACGGCTCGCTCACAACTGCCGTGGTGGCTTTGTTCAGCATGGAAATTGCCGCGACCTTGTTTTTGCTGGGCGCGCAAGTCATCTCAGAGTACGAGCGGCTGGATAAGAAATTTATTAAGGATGCGTAGTCTGATTTGCTATAACCCATGACGATTGCCATGCACCATCCCGATATCACCATGTTGTTGCTGATCGCCCTGGCAGGATTTTATGCGGGCATCCAGAATACGCTGGCCGGCGGCGGCTCCTTCATCACCTTCCCCACGCTGATGCTGGCGGCGGGATTAAATCCGCTGGCTGCAAATATCACCTCCACCATCGCGATGTTCCCCAACCAGATCACCTCGTCCCTGGGTGGACGCAGGCTGGCCGGCGGAAGCGGAAAGATGAGTCTGGGCAAATTGTTTGTTCTGAGCGTTGCAGGCGGACTTTGCGGCGCCGTGCTGCTGCTCAATACACCGGTGAGTATCTTCACGCATCTCGTGCCATGGCTGGTATTGTTCGCCACATCCATTTTCGCCTGGGGCAGCTTTCGTAAAAAGAAGCTTCATGCGGCGGGTACATTTCCAACGCCGCTGCTTGCGTTCGTTCAGTTTCTGATCGGGATTTATGGCGGCTATTTCGGCGGCGGCATTGGTTTTCTGATGCTGGCAACCCTGATCATCGCGGGTCAGGAAGTGCGCATGGCGGCAGCAACCAAGAACGTCCTGGCGATGGCGATGAACGCGTCTGCGGTGCTGCTGTTCGTCTTTTCGGATCAGGTGGACTGGCTTGCAGGATTCGCGCTTGCTGTGGGCGGCATCGCCGGAGGCTTCGCGGGCAATTGGCTGATGCACCGGCTGCCGGAAAAGATTCTGCGCGGCTTTATTGTTCTGGTTGGGTTCGCGCTGACGCTCTGGCTGTTCATGCGCTAAACCTGGAAAAAGTAGTTGCCACATCAATGATTGCAAGAGCGATGCTCTTGGCAAGAATTGAGTTGTTCCATCAGAGAACACAGAGTTCACAGAGACAAAACAAACGGTTGCAATAAACCTTAAAACTGCAGTTGAAACTATAAAAAACCGTCCATGCTTCTATAGCGCCTCCTGAGGTATCGAAGGACATCAGCACGAACGGTTTTTGAAGCACCGTTTGGTGAATAGTCCGTTCGCCCTGGAGCCAGTAGTGAGGTATCGAACTATATAGAAGGGCGAGCGTGTTGAAGGGGAGATGATCTGCCAACTGCGTTTTTTAGGATAAAATTCCTGCCGGTCTTTTAGGTGAGGCCGTGAAAGACAGATAAATCACGTCACTCTCAGTGAGCTCTGTGGCTTGAACTGTGTTTTATGATATAGGGTGATGGCATGAAAGAAATCAGCGGTGAGATAGTTGCGCAATCCCCCTGCGTGAGAAATTGTTGTTTGAACGAGCGCGACATTTGCCTGGGCTGCTTTCGTTCGCTGGATGAAATCATGCAGTGGAGCGCAGCGGACAATCGCGAGCGCCACGTCATTCTAAATAACGCACGGCAGCGGAAACAATCATATTGTTTGGATAAAGGGGTGTAGCAGGCTGCTAGGCGTGCAGGGAAAAGTCGCCTGTCCAGTTGCCGTTTTTATAGTCTATGGAGAGCCGTTTCGGAACATATGCTTGCGGTTTGACGATGGGGAAATCTGTTACAGGAGGCTTGTCTTCAAAGTCCCTTACGTTGCAGGCACTGGTCATCACAGGACGAAAACCGATTTTCAGGTGCGGGGTGGCCTGCGCAAAATTTTCTGCGCAGGCGTCAGCGCCGAAGCGGACAGCTTTTCTGATCAGGCAGCTGAAATAAAGCTCCATTTCAACCAGCAATGGCTCGGCAAGCGACTGCATTTTCTTATCAGCGGCGTTGCTCCATTCCACCAAAACTTTCTTTCCAAGAATCTCGACTGTTGTTTTCACTTCTCGTTGTCCTTTTGATGAACTTGCTGTTCCGACTTTTTGTTTTCGCTTGCACGCTTGCTCACGCGCCAGATCAGCCCGACAATCACGGCGGCAACGATAAAAGTGGAAGACTCAATCGTCCATGAAATTAACTGTATATGCTCTTTCATTCGGCTTCTCCGGGCGGTAGCTTCTCAGCGGTTGATGCTGGCCTGCAAGGCTGCGAGGTTGATGATTTCAATTGCGCGCACCTTCACGGTAATGATGCCGCAATCCTGAAAATGTGAAAACGCACGGCTGATCGTCTCAAGTTTCAACCCCAGATAGCTGCCTATTTCCTGGCGCGACATGCGCAACTGAAACCGGGTTGGCGAGAATCCGCGCGCGGCATAGCGCTGCGAGAGCGTGAGCAGAAACGCTGCCAGACGTTCCTCGGCGCGCATGGAGCCCAGCAGCAGCATGATACCCTGGTCGCGCACGATTTCGCGGCTCATGATTTTATGCAAATGGTGCTGCAACGACGGGATGTTGCGACTTAAACTTTCCAGCTTGTGAAACGGAAGCTCACACACGCCGCTGTTTTCCAGCGCGATGGCTTCGCAGGTGTGAACGTCGGTGCTGATCGCGTCCAGGCCGATGATCTCGCCTGTCATCTGAAAGCCGGTGACTTGTTCGCGCCCGTCTTCATGGAGGACACGGGTCTTGAAGGAGCCGCTGTTGATCGCAAACAACGAGCGGAATTTGTCCCCGCTGCGGTATAGATAATCGCCGCGTGAAAAATGGCGCTTCTGCATGCTGAGTTCGTCGAGACTTTGCATTTCAGCGGATGTGAGGCCGATAGGCAGGCAAAGCTCGGCAAGATTGCAAGTGGAGCAGGCGGACTGACGACCGCTGGCTGAAACGGGTAGTATCACGTTGCTAAACCTTAAAGACTGTGGCTTGATATTAACAGGAAATATTGTGTGCAGCCTGAATATGCCACGATTCTTGACGTACATCAAACCACTTTTTTGTCCAGGCTGGCATAATGCGTCATTTTTAGCGAGCAGCGTATGTTGAACAACAATCAATTGGTCGTGGATCTGGATCTGATACGCAGGCTGGACAAGAACGGCCCACGCTACACCTCTTATCCGACTGCGGATCGTTTCGTCGATACTTTTAACGCGGACACTTACAGTCAATGGCTGGCCAAACGCGAAGTCGGCGGCATCAGCCGTCCATTGTCTCTGTATATCCACATTCCGTTTTGCAATACCCTGTGTTTTTACTGCGCCTGCAACAAGGTGATCACCAAGGACAAGAGCAAAGCCGCGGTGTATGTGGACTATCTGGTCAGGGAAATGAACATGCAGGCGAAGCTGCTGGGTAAAGGTCAGGTGGTCGAGCAGCTGCACTTTGGCGGCGGCACGCCGACTTTTTTGTCCGATGATGAGATACGCCGTGTGATGGCGGCGATACGCGAGAATTTCAAATTGGTCGACGGGGGTGAATATTCTATCGAGATCGATCCGCGCAAGGTCAGCGATGAGACCATCGCGTTGCTGGGTTCCGAAGGATTCAATCGCATCAGTCTTGGTGTGCAGGATTTCGATGATGAAGTGCAGCGCGCAGTCAACCGCATACAGAGCGAGCAGGAAACGCTGCGCGTGATTCATGCGGCACGCGCCAATGGCTTCAAATCGGTGAGCATCGATCTGATCTACGGTTTGCCCAAACAGACTCTGGCGGGGTTCGCTATAACGCTGGATCGCGTGATCGCGGCCAATCCGGATCGGTTGTCCATTTACAACTACGCGCACATGCCGACCATCTTCAAGCCGCAGCGGCGCATCCATGAAGAGGATTTGCCGGAACCCCAGGTCAAGCTGGACATATTGAGCATGGCAGTGGACAAGCTGACCGCTGCAGGTTATGTTTATATCGGCATGGACCATTTCGCCAAGCCCGAAGACGAGCTTGCCGTCGCGCAGCGCCAGGGCAGGTTGCACCGCAACTTTCAGGGTTATTCGACGCATTCGGATTGCGATCTGGTAGCGCTGGGTGTGAGTTCCATCGGCAAGATAGGACCGACCTACAGCCAGAATTACCGGGAGCTTGAGCGTTATTACGAGGCGCTGGACAAGGATCAGTTGCCCATCATGCGCGGTCTGGAGTTGAACGCCGATGACCTGGTGCGCCGCGCGATCATCCAGGCATTGATGTGCCATTTCGAGCTTTCCAAGGAGTCTTTCAATATCGCCTATCTGATCGATTTCGACAGTTACTTCGCCACTGAGATGGAGGAGCTTCGCGAATACGAGCGCGAAGGTCTGCTGGAAATATCCAAGGAATGGATCAGCGTCACGCCCAAGGGACGCATGCTGATACGCAACATCTGCATGGTGTTCGATAAATACCTGCGCACACGCACCGAACATGCGAGCTATTCAAAGGTAATCTAATCATCGCGCGGTGTTAGATTCCATTTATTGTTTCCATCATGGTAGGATAGCTCTGCCCATGCTTGCAGGACAGGATGGCCATAATTTATCATAATTATCTATGAGACTTTCCGAATTACAGCGCAGCATCATCACTGAATCCGTGACTGAGATATTCGGCAAGGATGCGACTGTGCGCTTGTTTGGATCGCGGACAGATGATACGAAGAAGGGCGGAGATATCGATCTGCTTGTTGAAGTTCCTTCGGTTGACCCGTTCAAGACAAGGAAATCCGTTCAGCTTTCCGGAAAAATCAGCCGCAAGTTGGATGATATGATCAACATCGATGTGATTGTCAAGGACGCATCCACCAGCGAGTCACTGATTCATCAGGAAGGAATGAGGGGCATCAGGTTATGACACCCATGGACAGGTTCAAGTTGTCATTGAATCACTGCGCCAGGTTGCGAAGTGAGCTGAATCGATCGGCTGCAAGAGTCCGGTCAAGGTCTATCAGCGCCGAGTGGGTTGCATCCCTTGATGGGAACGAGGCTGAAATGGATATGGTGGTCGCGTATATCTCAAGATTTAGCAGGTTTCAGGATGCAATTGCCGATTCGTTGATTCCGAAATGGCTGGAAGCAAACGATGAGAGAGTAGGAGCCGCAGCTGAAAATTTCAGCAAAGCTGCAAAGCTCGGTATTATCGATGACATCGATGAGCTGAGAGCGGCAAGATCGTTAAGAAACAAGCTGACGCATGAGTATGTTGATGACAGGGAAGAATTCGCTTCGTTATTGACAGAATCGCTTGAATACGCTGACCTGCTCGTTGACTGTTTTAATCGTATCTCTGATTTTGCTCAGAACAGAATGGGGCTTGAAGTGAGCTCGCTTACCTAATTCGTTGAAATGAGTTTGCTTCGGCTTGCTGCCCGCTTTGTATCGCTCTGGTGTTTTATCTTAGAGGCGTAATCTGCATAGCATCCGCCCCTGGGCTATAATTCCGGCCTGACTTTTTTCGTGGGTGTCATCATGAACAAAATCGTCAAATACGGTCTGTTGGGCGCGGGTGCTGTCGTTGCGGTTGCGGTGTCGGGCGCTGTCTATCTTGCGGCAACCTTCAATCCGAACGACTACAAGGCGCAGATCATCCAGGCAGTGAAGGAAAGCCGTCAGCGCACCCTGCATCTTGATGGCGACATCAAGCTGAGCTTTTTCCCCTATATAGGCGCGAATCTTGGACAGGTCTCCCTGTCCGAATTCAAGAGTGATCAGCAGTTTGCTGCTGTTGACACAGTGAAGGTCTCATTGGAACTGTTCCCACTGTTTAAACATCAGATCGTGGTCGACGAGGTGGTGATAAGCGGCCTTGCGGCGAACCTGGTCAAACACAAGGATGGCACGACCAACATTGACGATCTGTTAAGCCGCGACCAGAAGCCGTCGGATACCAAACAGCCTGTGAAGTTCGATATCGCCTCGATCCTGATTAAAAAAACCAGTCTCACTTATCTTGATGAAGGGACCGGCGCGAAGTATGCATTAAAGGACTTGAAGATCAACACGGGGCGCATCGCCAACGGCTTCCCTTGCAAAATTAACCTGTCGGTCGATGTGCAAGGTAACCAGCCGAAACTGGATATCAACACGCAGCTTGCAAGCACCCTGACTTTTGATCTGGATCGTCGGTTTTATCAGATGGCTGATATGGATTTGCAGATTAACGGGTCGGTGCTGGACATCAGCAATCTGAGAGTGATAGCCGGCGGGGATGCAGGCGTGAACCTTGCCGCGCAAGAATTTGTTGCGAACAAGTTTGTGCTTAGTGCAAAAGGTACAAAAGCCGGCTCGCCATTCGAGGCGGCGTTAAATTTTCCCGATTTGATACTCTCCAAAGAAAAGTTATCCGGCAACAATCTGACCTTCAACGCCAAGCTCGACAGTGGCAATATTGTGGCTGGTCTTTCCTTGCCGGACCTGACAGGCAATGCGAACTCATTCAATGTGAGCAAGCTGCTGTTTGATTTATCAGTGCAGATGCCCGACCAGGCTTTCAAGATTAAACTTGTCTCGCCGATGTCGGGGAATCTCAACGAACAGCAATTTAAGCTGAACAACATGGATGTTGCTGTGAGTGGCTTGTTCGACAAGCTGCCGGGAAAATCGGTGAACAGCGCAATGAAAGGCAGTCTCGCGGTAGATGCAAAGCGCGAAACTGTGCAGGCGAATCTGGCAGGCGGCCTGTTGCAAAGTCAGGTTAAAGCAAAGGTAAACGTGAATGGTTTTACAAATCCCGCCATACAATTTGACGTGGATGTGGACCAGTTGGACGCGGATCTGTATCTGCCGAAGAAAACAGAAACGAAAGCGAATCAGCCGGAACAGCCTGTCGATTTGTCTTTCCTGCGTGCGCTGAATCTGGACGGCAACTTGCGTATCGGCAAATTCAAGGTGGTCAATATCAATTCTAGAGATGTGCGCCTGGGCTTGAAAGCTCACAAGGGGCGGGTGGATGTCAGTCCATTGTCCGCCAATCTGTACAAGGGCAGCATGAACGGCAGTCTGAGCGTGAATGCGCTGGCTGCTCCTGTGATTGTCGTTAACCAGAAACTTGTCGGCATCGATGTCGCTGCGCTGACTAAAGACGCGGCGAATTTCGACACGCTGGAAGGCCGTGGCAATGTCGCGATGAACCTTTCCATGCAGGGCAATACCGTAAGCCGTATGAAGAAAGCGCTGAACGGCATTTTGTCGCTGAATCTTGTCGATGGTGCGATCAAGGGTATCAATGTGGCCAAGGCGCTCCGCAATGCGCAAGGTGTGTTGAGCGGCTCGCAGACGCAATCTGCCAACCAGAATGAGAAGACCGATTTTTCAGAGCTTAAGGCCACTTTTAAAGTAAACAATGGCGTGGCGCACAACGATGATCTGTCGCTCAAGTCGCCGCTGTTGCGCGTGGCAGGGGCGGGGGATATCGATGTCGGTAATAACAGTATGAATTATCTGGCACGTGCGACGCTGGCCAAGACGCTGCAGGGTCAGGGGGGGCTAGACAAGGTGGGCGGCATCACCGTGCCGGTGCGCATTGCAGGCCCGTTCAGTGATCTGAAATTGGATTTCGGTGCGATGGTGAACGAGGCTGCGAAACAGAAAGTGGAGGCGGCCAAACAGGAGCTCAAAACAAAAGCGCAGGATCAACTCAAGAATAGTCTGAAGGATTTGTTCAAATAAATTCGGTGAATTCTGACCGTTTGGCGGATTTGTCTGCCGTTCGTCGTCTCGCTGATCATGGAAATTTAGGTGTTCTGGCCACTAGTCGGCAGGGTTCGCCATTGATTCCTGCAGGTCTGGCAGGCAGCATATATTTTAATTACATTAAGGCCAAGAAATATTTTCGAGGCAATCATGCAATTCAAATTCAATGCTGGTTTTACCCTGATCGAACTGATGGTCACGGTTGCAATTGTGGGCATCCTGGCCATCATCGCCAATGCAAGCTACTCGTCCTTTCTGCTGAAAGGTTATCGCAGCAATGCGGAGAGCTACATGATGAGCGTGGCGCAACTCGAGCAGCAATATTTCACCGACAACCGGTCATATGCAGGTACGGTGGCGGCGCTTAATTCGTCTGTTCCGGCTTCTGTGTCGCCCAACTATACGATATCGATAGCAACGACCGCAGGCCCACCGCCGGGTTATACGATCACCGCGACCGCGATAGGTTCCCAGGTTGCGGACGGCAATCTGACGCTGGATAATTTTGGCGCCAAGACTCCGAGTGCATCATGGTAAAGCTCACAAATCATTTCTGCGGATTCACGCTGGTGGAAATGCTGGTGACGCTTGCTGTTGTCGGCATACTGGCGGGGATTGCAGCGCCCGCTTTTACATCTTTTGTCGCAAGCCAGAAGGTCGGCTCATCGGCCTCCATGTTGCAATCTTCGTTGTTGACAGCAAGGTCTGAGGCAATCAAGCGCAATGCCAAAGTAACCGTTGCACCCATCGGTGGATCATGGGCATCCGGCTGGACGGTTGCGGTATCCTCTACCAATGAGGTTATTGCCAACAACAACAAGAGCACCTCGGCCTCGATCACAGGAGGACCAGCCAGCGTCACATACAACAATGCAGGACGCGTGTCAGCGGGCGGCGGCAACACGTTCAAGTTTTCAGCATCTTCAACCAGCAATACCCGCTGCCTGAACGTTGATCTGTCAGGCATGCCCATGCTCGCTTTGTCGGGGTGTTAGCGTATGAAACCAGCTCATGTACATCCAACAACGGGACAGCAGGGTTTCATGCTGCTCGAAGTGCTGATCAGTATCGTGATTTTGGCCTTCGGTCTGCTTGGTCTGGCAGGGTTGCAACTCAAGGTGCAGAGCACGGAAACCGATTCTTATCAGCGTGCACAGGCGATTTTATTGACCGAGGATATGGCCGGCATGCTGAACGCCGATCGCGCCAATGCAGCAAGTTACGTCACCACTACACCGCTTGGCACTGGAGACAGCCAGCCTGCGGACTGTTCGGCACTGACCGGGGTGCAACTGGACATGTGCACATGGAGCAATCTGCTCAAGGGTGGGGCCGAAACCAAGTCTGGCGCGAATGTGGGTGCGATGACGAATGCCGTCGGTTGCATTGAATCATTGGGCGGAACGCCAAGTGTTTATCGGGTTACCGTCGCATGGCAGGGGATGAGCCAACTCAGTGCGCCTTCGCTGACCTGCGGACAAAATCTCTATGGCAATGACGGAAACCGCCGCGCCATTGCGTCTCTCATCACAATAGCCAGCCTGACCGCGCCATGAATAATCCATCAAAGAATAAAGGTTTCTCTCTGATAGAGCTGATGATAGGCATCACGCTTGGACTGATCGTCGTCGGTGTTGTCGGAGCAATTTTTTCCAGCAACTATAAGACCCGGCAGGAGGTTGAGAAAACCAACCTGCAGATTGAAAATGGCCGTTATGCAACGCAGCTTCTGATGGAAGACATGCGCCTGGCCGGTTACTACGGTGAACTCAATCCGTCCAGCCTGACCGTGCCGGCGTCGCTTCCTGATCCTTGCGATAGCTCGACTGCAACATTGCAATCGGCGATCGCTTTGCCTGTGCAGGGAGTTGATAATGCAGCAACCATACCCAGTTGCCTGACGGATGTAAAAACAGGCACGGATATCCTCGTTGAACGCCGTGCAAGCACTTGCGTCGCAGGATCGACCGGGTGCGATGCCGTCAGTGCAAGCTATATGTATTTCCAGACTGCCTTGTGCGGCACGTCGGCGGGTCAATATGTGATCGGTCCGAGTACGGCAAGTTTTACGCTGACCGCAAAAGATTGTGCGACAACAGCGGATATGCGTTCCTATCGCACGAGTATTTATTTTGTCGCCAACAATTATCAGACGGGTGACGGTATACCAACGCTAAAGGTTGCTGAGTTGGGCGCGACTGGGTTCACGATTACTCCTCTTGTGGCGGGTATTGACCAGTTCCAGATTGAGTATGGCATGGACAACAATGGCGACAGCATTCCGGATGTTTACACATCCGATCCCGGCAGTTATGGCGGGTGCACCGGTGCTGCCTGCCAGACCAACTGGCAACAGGTTGTGACGGCCAGGATATATGTTCTGGCAAAGAATACTCAAAAAAGCGCAGGATTTACCGATAACCATATCTATAAAGTTGGCGGCAATACATATGGCCCCTACAACGATGCCTACAAACGCCATCTTTATACCAGTCTGGTTCGTATCAACAATGTGGCCGGGAGGCTGGAATGAGCGCGCGTAAACAACAGGGATTTTCTCTTCTGATCAGCATGATCATGCTTTTGCTGATGACTTTGATGGCAATAGCATCCTTCCATATGAGCAGCAGTCAAACTGCAATCGTTGCCAATTCACAACACAAGAATGAAGGGGTTGATGCGGCGACACAGGCCATAGAGCAGGTGGTCAATTCGAGCAATTTCACCAAGAATCCTTCCGCGGCTATCCCAACCAGCAATTGCACATCGGGTGGCGGCAGCAACACCTGGTGTGTGGACAGCAATGGAGACGGTGTGCAGGATTTTACGGTGACCCTGCCTGTTGTGAAGTGCGTAGAGGCGGCACCCATATTGAATAGCCAGCTCAATATGCAAAATGCGGACGACCTGGCCTGTTCGTCTCAAACGCAACAGAGTTTCGGGGTGGCGGGAGGTACTGGCAGCGGAAATTCCATGTGCGCAAACTCCACTTGGGAAATCACGGCACAGGCTAATGATCCGGCAACAGAAACGAGTGCCACGGTGACGCAGGGTGTCAGCATGCGCATTGCAGCGACAGCGATGGCGAACAATTGTCCATAAACCTAAAAAACGCAGTTGAACCTATAAAAAACCGTCCATGCTTCTATACATCAGCACGAACGGTTTTTGAAGCAGTCACCCGTTTGGTGAATAGTCCGTTCGCCCTGATGTATAGAAGGGCGGGCGTATCGAAGGGGGAGATGATCTGCCAACTGCGTTTTTTAAGATAAAGCTTTAAGGAGAACAAAGTGATTTCAAGCCAAAGTTTCAAGAAGCTACCCGTGCTCATGCTGGGCATTACATCGTGCATGACTGCCCAGGCGATGGATACGGATATTTACACGTTAAACAGCGGTACAAACAATGCGGCGCCCAACGTGCTGATCGTGCTGGACAACACATCGAATTGGTCGCGCTCTGATCAGCATTGGCCTGACAGCGGGATGAACCAGGGGCAGGCTGAGGTTCAGGCAATCAAGACGGTTATTCAGAGTCTTAACGCCAACGTGAATATCGGTCTGCTGGAATTTGTGACCGGCGGACCTGCGACCGATAATGGCGGCTTTGTGCGTCAGGCGATTGTACCCATGGGGCCTAACCAGACGGGCGGCCCGGCAAATCAGACCGCATTTGCTGCGACACTGACTACCATCTATAGCAACATAACTTCCAGTAATGAGAAACAGAACTCGGGTGAAGCCTATGGCAATCTGATGTATGACGCATATAACTATCTGGCTGGCGTAACACCATTCACCGCAAGCGGGGATGTGGTGGGGTCCATTGCCGATTCTAATGGCTATACCGCGAATTACACCATGTTCAAGTCGCCGTTGTCGGCGACAGCCAACTGCGTCAGTAACTATATTATTTTTATCGGCAATCCTAACAAGCAGGGGCCTGTTACAGACAATTCGGCCAATACGACAGCACTTTCCGGATTGGGTGGCATCACGGCGCAACTTAAGCTGCCCAATTTTACCGTGACTGCGCATGGAACCGGTCTTGCCACAGATGTGGCAACGGGCACTTCCACATTGGATACAAACCCATTCAATGCCGATGAATGGACGCGCTTCATGTATGATGTCGGCATCCCCGTCGGTGCTGGCAGACAAACCGCAAGTACTTATACAATAGACGTTTGGTATGCTGCACCCAACGCGCAGCAGAGCGGTTTATTATCCAGCATGGCGGCAAATGGCGGCGGCAAGTATTTTGCCGCCACGAACGAGGCGGCGATTGCGGCTTCGTTGCAGTCAATTTTCTCGGAGATACTGGCGGCCAACTCCACTTTCGCATCGGCCAGTCTGCCGATCTCTGCGACGAACCGCGCGCAGAACGACAATCAAGTCTACATCGGAATGTTTCGCCCCGACGCTCAATCGCTGCCGCGCTGGTTTGGCAATCTGAAGCGTTACCAGATCGCCAATTTTTCCGGTTTGGCTGATCTTGCCGATATCAACGGTCTTGAGGCGACCAATACAACGACAGGGTTTATTACGCCTTGCGCAGTCAGTTGGTGGACAGCCGATTCGGCAAACTATTGGGCGAATCTCAGCAGCGCGATGCCACCCGTAGTGACCCCACGAGTCTACTTTACCACTACCAATAATCCGGGATCGTCGTGGGTCACCCAGGGTGACGACACCAAGCTTGCGACAAGTGCTGCCTGTTCAGGCAACAATGTTTATTCGGATACACCAGATGGCCCCATCGTGGAAAAGGGCGGTGTGGCTGAAATGCTGCGCAACAGCAGCAGCCGCAACATGCTGACCTTGTCGGGGACTGGAACATCTCTGGTTGCTTTCAATGCAAGCAATGCAACGATTTCATCCAACGCCACGATCAATACAAATCTTGTCAATTTTATTCTTGGCCAGGACGTCACGGGAGAAATCAATGCCGCCGCATCAACTGCTAACCGTCCGTCAATTCATGGCGATGTGATTCATTCCAAACCGATACCCGTGGATTATGGCGGTACAACGGGCGTGATGGTGTATTACGGGGCCAACGATGGCACTTACCGTGCGGTTAACGCAACGACGGGTAATGAGACCTGGTCTTTTGTGGCACCCGAGTTTTACACGAATCTTGAACGTCTGCTGGATAACAGTCCTGTCGTGTCATCGTCCAATCCGAAGAGTTTCTACTTCGATGGGTCTACCGGTGTCTATCAGACAGCCAACAATAGCAGCGTATGGATTTATCCTGCCATGCGTCGCGGCGGACGCATGATTTATGCACTCGATGCAAGCACGCCTGCCAGCCCGGCGTTTATGTGGAAAGCAGGATGTCCGGATCTTGGCGACAATACAGGCTGCACGACAGGTCTGTCCAACATCGGACAAACCTGGTCCACGCCGACGGTGGCTTTTCTTCCCGGGTATTCAACGACTAAACCCGTTGTCATCGTAGGCGGTGGTTACGATGCATGCGAAGATGCTGACAGCAATGCGCCCAGCTGTTCAAGCCCGACGGGCAACGGGGTTTATGTGTTCGACGCACAGACCGGTGCCTTGCTTGCGTCGTTCAGTACGACGCGCAGCGTTGCCGCAGATATCTCTTTGGTGGATATCAACTATGACGGCACGGTGGATGCGGCCTATGTGGCCGATACGGGCGGTAATCTTTACCGGATCGATTTTTCCGATCCGACGAATTCCTTTACAGCAAAAAGCGCCACCAATTGGACAATTACCAGGGTTGCCTATACGTCCGGTGCCGGTAGGAAATTCCTCTTTGCGCCAGCCGTACTCCCCTACAGCAATCAGGTGTATCTGGCAATTGGATCGGGTGATCGTGAGCATCCGTTGATTACCAATTATCCATATACGTCGCCTGTCAAAAACCGTTTTTACGTCTATCTTGATAACCCGAACAGCGGATCCACAACGCCGGTCAATCTCGACGGTGCGAGCATGCTGAACAACACGACCGATCCTGGTTGCGGCAACAATCAGGTGCTGCCAAATGGCAGCTACACAGGCTGGTATATGGATCTGGCAGCAGGAACAGGCGAACAGACGGTGACCTCTGCGCTCATCACCGGTGGCCTGATTACCTTTAGCACCAACAGGCCGCTTGCCAGCGCTGCCAATAGCTGTACAAATCCGTTGGGCGAGGCGCGCGGCTACTGGGTCAATCTGCTGAATGGGTCAGGTGCGGTTGGTACAACTGCTGCTGCTTGCACTCCGACAGGCGGTTTAGATCCGAATGGCAATACAATTTCCCGTTCGACAACTTTTGTTGGCGGCGGATTGCCGCCTTCCCCAGTGGTTGGCAATGTGAGTGTTGGCGGATCAGTGGAAACGGTGGTGATCGGTGCGGCGCAAAAGTCGGGCACCGCGAGCACTTCCATCGGCGGGCAATTGGTGACCCCCCCGATTTCAAGTCATCGTAAACGCGTTTACTGGCGTACGAATAGCGACACCCATTAGCTGTTCAATAGCCGGAGGGCGCGAGCTCTTCGGCTATAATAAAGGTTTGATAGGTCTGTTTAATCTTGCCTCCCTTGATGGCTTCTTTTTCTTCAGCCCTTATTGCATGGCAGCGCGAGCATGGACGCAACGGGCTGCCATGGCAGGGCGCCGAACCATATCGCGTATGGCTATCAGAGATCATGCTGCAGCAGACGCAGGTCGCGACCGTCATTCCCTATTACATGCGCTTCATCGATTCATTTCCAGACATTGCAGCTTTGGCAAACGCTTCCGAGGAAGAAGTGCTGGCGCACTGGAGCGGACTGGGCTATTACGCGCGCGGCCGCAATCTGCACCGTGCGGCAAGGATGATCGTGGATATTCACGATGGACAATTCCCGCAGAACTTTGAGCAGATACTCGAACTGCCGGGCATAGGCCGTTCGACAGCTGCCGCGATTTGCGCTTTAGGTTTTCACGAGCGACGCGCGATCCTCGACGGCAACGTCAAGCGCGTATTGGCGCGCTATTGCGGAATCAGCGGACAGACTTCAAAAAGAGTGGTTGAGGAAGAACTCTGGCGGCAGGCAGAAGCGCTGTTGCCTGGTAACGATGTGGCTGTTTATACGCAGGCGCTGATGGATATGGGGGCGACGCTGTGCACCCGCAGCCGTCCGAAGTGCGATTCGTGTCCTGTGCAAAAAGATTGCACAGCGTTGCAAACCGGCCGCGTGGATGAGCTGCCTACGCCGAAGTTGCGCAAGGTTGTGCCTGAAAGAAGCGCTACTTTTTTGCTGGCGATGCAGAATGGCGAAATCCTGCTGGAAAAGCGCAGCTCAACCGGTATCTGGGGCGGTCTCTGGTGTCTGCCACAATTTGATGATGGAGATGATGTGCTGGATTGGTGTGCCTTGCATGGCATTGTGATCGATAAGCTGATTCGTCATCCCCGCGCAGGCGGGGACCCAGTTAATTTAATAGGGCAGTGCGAAGCGCTCGTCCCATTCACGCATACCTTTACCCATTTCAAATTGCACATTACGCCGCTGTTGCTGAACCTTGCGCATAAACCGCCGCATCAGGCGGAGCATGTGTGGCTGAATGTGAATGAGGCTTTGCAGGCAGCCATTCCGACCCCGGTAAGACAGTTGCTATCTCGCCTCCCTTAATCCATCACCAGAACAGCAGCACCCTGCACAAGTCCCGCGCGCAATCTGTCCAATGCCGTGCCTGCCTCACTGAGTGCAAAGGTCTGTACATGAGTTTTGATGTGCAATTTTTTTGCGATATCAAAAAATGTCTCACCGTCAGAGCGCGTGAGGTTTGCGATGGAGCGCACGGTGCGCTCTCCCCAGAGGATGGAGTAAGGAAATCCGGGAATGTCGCTCATGTGTATGCCGGCGCACACGACGGTGCCGCCTTTGGCGACATGGCGCAGTGCCTGCGGCACAAGATCGCCTGCAGGCGCAAAGATGATGGCGGCATCCAGTTCGTCTGGCGGCGCTGAGGTTGAGCCACCTGCCCATATGGCGCCCAGTTCGCGTGCGAAATTCTGGGTCGCCTCGTCGCGTTCTTTGGTGAAGGCGAAGATTTCACGCCCCTGCCAGTTGGCAACCTGGGCTACGATATGTGCGGCAGCGCCAAATCCGTATATACCGATTTTTCTGGCATCACCGCAAGCTGACAACGCGCGATAACCTATCAGCCCCGCGCAGAGCAGCGGTGCCGCCTCTGCATCGGTGTAGCCTTCCGGTAATGCAAGGCAATTGTTTTCATCCGCGACCGTGTATTCAGCGTAGCCGCCATTAAGCGTATAGCCGGTAAACAGCGCCTGATCGCAGAGATTCTCGCGTCCGCTCAAACAATAGTCGCAATGATTGCAAGTTTTGCCAAGCCATGGCACGCCCACTCCCTGGCCGATTGCAAACCGGCTGGCACCCTCGCCATTTTCCACTACGACACCTGCGATTTCGTGACCGAGTATCAGGGGGAGTTTCGGATTGCCCAACTCTTTGTCCAGCACATGCAGATCGGTGCGACACACGCCGCAGGCATGCACTTTGATCAGCACTTCGCCTGTGCCCGGCACAGGTTGCGCCACCTCTGTCAGCCGCAGTCCCGATGTATCAAAGATCATCGCCTTCATTTTCTTCGCCATAGCAATTATCCTAAAAAATGCAGTTGAAGCTATAAAAAACCGCCCATGCTTCTATACATCAGCACGAACGGTTTTTGAAGCACCGTTTGGTGAATAGTCCGTTTGCCCTGATGTTCTTCGATACCTCAGGACAGGTTCTTCGATACCTCGGGAGACGCTATAGAAGGGCGTGCATATCGAAGGAGAGTGCATTTTTTAGGATTATTTCCAGAAATTGGAGACATGCCACTTCTCGCCTATAGTTCGCAAATGTTCATACAGTTTCTTTTCCTCGCCCGTCAGCTTTTCCGGTATATGCACTGCGATGCGCAGGTACAGGTCGCCGAAACGTTCGCCGCCAAACTCAGGCAGACCTTTTCCCTTGATGCGCAGCACGGAATCAGGCTGTGTGCCGGGTGGTATGGTCACGCTGACAGAATTGTCCAGCGTGGGCACTTGCAAGGTTTGACCCAGCACCGCGTCAAGCATGGGAATCGTTTCCTGCCGCAAAAGGTCGGCGCCTGAACGTTCAAAGCGCGGATCAGATTCTGTATGCACCACCACGAAAAGATCGCCACTTTCTCCGCCGCTATTCTGACTTGGCATGCCTTTCCCGGCGATGCGCAGCGCCATGCCTTCCTCGACGCCTTTGGGAATTTTCACCGTCAGGGTTTCTTCTTTTTCCACCTCGCCTCTGCCGTGACATTCGTGACAAGGGTGTCTTATGATGCTGCCGCGCCCGTGGCAAGTCGGGCAAGTGCTGATATGCCGGATCAGCACCTGTTCTTTGGCCTGACGGTGGCTGACGCGCCCGGTGCCCTTGCATGTTGCGCAGGTTTCAGGTTGTGAGCCACCTTCCGCGCCGGTGCCGTTGCATGATGAACAGGTGACAGGGCGACTCAGACGTATTTTTTCTTCGCCGCCTGTTGCCACGCGGTTAAGTGACACGAAGAGTTCAACTTCGATGTTGACGCCTCCTGCCGGCCCCGCGTGGCGGCGATGAAAGAAGTGATCGAACAGACCGTTTCCACCAAAGTTTAGTCCACCGAAAATGTCGTCGAAGTTGATGCCGCTGTACAAATCTTCCTGGCTGAAGTCTGCGACCCCGGAGAATCCGCGCGCATCGTATTCGGTGCGCTTCTTGGGATCTGACAACACGGCGTAAGCTTCGGCGATTTCCTTGAAGCGTTCTTCCGCACCCGGCTCCTTGTTCCGGTCCGGATGATATTTCATGGCAAGGGTGCGGAAGGCGTCCTTGATCGCCTTTTGTTCGGCGTCTTTTTCAATGCCGAGCACCTCGTAATAGTCGCGCTTATCGGGAATGATCGCTCACCCTGGCAGATTTCGGATGGCGTTTCGCTGCGAACGACTGCCTGATTTTATTCAGTTCTGCCAGACGCGCCGCCACCAGGTGATTCAGGCTGTCTTCGGGATATGTGCCGTCCTTGTCTGCTTCGCCTGCGGGCATGTCTGTCAGCAGCGCAATGGCCTGATCGACATTCTGTACCGCATATATTTTGAACTGACCGGACAAAGCTGCTTCTACCACGTCGCGGCGCAGCATCAGGTGTTCGGTGTTGCCGGCAGGAATCAGCACGCCCTGATTGCCACTCAGCCCGCGCGCAGCGCAGATATCGAAGAACCCCTCGATCTTTTCATTGACAGCGCCTATGGCCTGCACCTGGCCGAACTGGTTGACCGAACCTGTGACCGCCAGCGACTGACTGATAGGCGTGTTCGCAAGATTCGACAGCAATGCGCACAGTTCGGCAAGAGAGGCGCTGTCGCCTTCGACCATGCCGTAGGATTGTTCGAACACAAGGCTGGCATTGAGCGACAGAGGCTGATTTTTTGCGTAGCGCGCGGCCAAGAATGCGGAGAGGATCAGCACGCCCTTGGAATGTATTGCGCCAGAGAGTTTGGCCTCTCTCTCGATATTGACCAGATCTCCCTCACCCAGGCGGGTGGTGGCGGTGATTCTGGCGGGAAGCGCGAAAATAAAATCGCCCAGTGCAATCACCGACAGGCCGTTGATCTGTCCTGTCACTGCTCCTTCTGTATCTATCATCAGCACGTCGCGCAAAATCTCCTCGTGCAGCCGCTCTTTCAGTCTGTCCTGACGGCGTATCTGTGCGTCGATCGAGTGCTGCACATCATCTCCTTGCACCAGCTCCCTGCCTGATTCGCGCGCCCAATAATCTGACTCGCGCAGCAGATCGGTCAGACTTTGCATGTGCGTGGAAAGGCGCTGTGCGTCGCCTGCCAGACGCGCTGCATGCTCGATCACACGAGCAACCGCGCGGCAGTCGAAGGGCACCAGCTCTTCCCGGCGTGCCAAGGTGGCAATCAGTCTTGCATAAAGTTTGTGTGTATCGGCATTGCGCACGATGCGCTCTTCGAAATCGGCAGCCACCTTGAACAGTTCGGAAAACTCCGGATCGTATTCCTGCAGCAAGTAATAGAAGATGCGGTCGCCAAACAGTATTACTTTAACGTTCAGCGGCACGGGATCGGGTTCCAGCGATACGGTGGAAACCAGGCTGTACATCTGACCCAGCGATTCGATGCGTATCTCACGCGACTGCAATGCATGTTTCAGTCCTTCCCATGCAAAGGGTTGCGAGAGCACCTTGCGTATGTCCAGCAGCAGGTAACCGCCGTTAGCTTTGTGCAGCGCACCCGGTTTGATCAGCGTGAAATCCGTGACCAGCGCGCCGAACTGGGCGACATGCTCGATGCGTCCGACCAGATTGCTGTAGGTCGGATTGTCTTCGCTGATGATGGGTGCGCCCGGCTTTTTCCCGTTGCCCGCCAGCACGTTCACGCTGTAGCGGGCAAAGTTCGAACGGGTCACGATGGTCATGCCGCCAACATTGGCAGAGTCTTCCTGTTTGCGGAAATCGTCAACATTGTCGAGCATATCCAGCTGCGCGCTGTCCAGGTATTGCAGTACTTCAGGAAAATCAGCATATGCCTGTTTCAATTCGTCCATCAGATGACTGATCACGGACAGCGTAGTTTCACGGTCGAGTTGTCTGATACGTTCATGACGCTCGCGGCGCAATTGGGGTATCTGCCGCATGATTTTTTCAAGGCGCGTCTGAAAACCGGCGATGGTGTTTTCTATCCGCTGTTTTTCTTCATCCGGCAGTTTCTCATATGCCTCGGGAGCAATGACTTCGTGGTTGATGATGGGAGCGAATGCAAATCCTTCCGGCGTGCGCAGCAGCGCGATTCCCTGTTCTTCCGCTTCTTCTCCGAGTTCCTTGAAAGGCTTTTCCTGGCGGGCGGTGAACTCATCACGGATTAAAGCTGCCTTGGTATGATATTCATCGCTCTCAAACAGCGCGGGAATTGCGCTGCGCAAATATTCCACCAGTTGCTCCATGCGCGTATGCAGATCGCTGCCTCTGCCGGAAGGCAATCTGACGACATGCGGTTTTTGCGGATGCGTGAAATTGTTGACGTAGCACCAGTCAGAAGGCTGTGGCTCAATACCTGCTTTTTTTTCGAGCAGTTGCAACACCATGCTGCGCTTTCCTATGCCTGTAGGCCCCAGCACGAAAAGATTGTAGCCGTCATGACGGATGCTGGTGCCAAAACGCAGCGCATCCATCGCGCGCATCTGGCCGATGATTTCTGTCATGTCTTCCAGCTCTGCTGTGCTCGCAAAGCCGAGCCCGGCAGGGTCGCAGGGGTGATGCAGCTGTTGCAACGGAGGGTGGCTGGTCATTTTATGATGGGCTGTTTTCCTTGTACTCGGCATCCACCACCTTGCCGTGCGGTGTGCCAGATCCTGATTCGTCCTTGCCCACGTTGGGTGGCGGCTCCGGGCCTTCCCAGCGGGTCTCTGCGTAAGGTGCGCCTTTGTTGGCATGTCCCGATTGGGAGTAAATCACAGCACCCGCTTCCTGCAGCAGTTTCTTTAACGCATCCGCACGTTCGGTGGCGGCGTCCACTTCTTTTTTGAGCAGCGCTTCCTTGGTCTCGCGCAAGCCGGTTTCGATGCGCTTTTTCAAGTCGTCGGTGAGCTTGGCGGAAAAATTGGCAAGCAGCTTTTCGGCCTCGTAACAGGTGGCATCAGCGGCATTGAGTTTTTCGGCATTATTTCGACGCGCCTTATCTGCGTCGGCAAAGCGCTCTGCATCCGTCACCATGCGCTTCTTGTCTTCTTCGGACAGCCTTGTGGAACCGGTAATGCTGATCGATTGCGATTTGCCGCTTGCGGTATCCTTGGCCGAAACACTCAAAATTCCGTTGGAATCGATGTCGAAGGTCACCTCGACCTTGGGTATGCCGCGGGGAGCTGGCGGCAGTCCATCCAGATTGAATTCACCCAGGCTGGTGTTGTCCCCGGACATCGGCCTCTCGCCCTGAAATACATGGATGGTGACGCTGGTCTGCATGTCTGCCGCGGTGGTAAAGGTCTCGGTTTTTTTGACAGGTATCGGCGTGTTGCGCGCGATCAGGGGGGTTGCGATTCCACCCAGCGTTTCAACACCCAGGGTGAGCGGCGTTACATCCACCAGCACGATGCCGCCAACTTCGCCCGCCAGCACGCCTGCTTGAATCGCAGCGCCTGCGGCTACGCACTCCATCGGGTCGACGCCCATTTCGGCTTTGCGTCCAAACAGATCCTCGAAATAGCTGCGCACGGAGGGCATGCGTGTAGGGCCACCGACGAACACGATGCGATCGACTTCCCTGGGACTAACGCCTGCATCGTGCAGCGCCTGTTCGACAGGTTCGCGGCATCGCTCAATTACCGAACGCACCAGACGTTCCAGTTCTGTGCGATTGAGATCAAGCTCAAGATGGCGTGGTTCGCCGTCAACCGTTGCAAGATAAGGCAAACTGATATGGGTGCTGATGCCGGTGGAGAGTTCGATCTTGGCAGATTCCGCCGCTTCAAGCAGACGAGCCGCTGCATGGTGGTCTGTGCGCACATCCACGCCGGTTGACATCTGAAAGCGCTCTGCCAGATGCTCAAAGATTTTCTGGTTCATGTCGGTGCCGCCCAGTTGCGTATCGCCGCTGGTGGCTTTGACCTCGAACACCCCTTTGCCAAATTCCATGATGGTGACGTCCAGCGTGCCGCCGCCCAGATCGATCACCGCGATGCGCAATTCCTGCCCCAGCCGGTCGAGCCCATAAGCCAGGGATGCTGCGGTAGGTTCGTTGACCAGACGCACCACTTCAAGGCCTGCGATGCGGCAGGCGTCTTTGGTGGCGGCGCGTTGATTGTCATCAAAATAGGCAGGCACAGTCACGACCGCTTTTTGCACGGCTTCGCCCAGAAACGCTTCGGCATCGCGTTTTATTTTTTGCAGCAGGAATGCAGAGAGTTGCTCGGGCGAATAATCGCGTTCCCTCAAACGTATATTTTCGCGTCTGCCCATCTTGCGCTTGAAAGCGCTGGCGGTGCCTTCAGGATTCGCCGTTGCCTGGCGGCGGGCAGGCTCACCCACCAGCATCTGCCCGTCCATGGTGATGGCAACGTAGCTGGGAAAGGCTTTGCCGCCGATGCTGATACCTTCGGCGCTGGGAATGATCACGGGGCGCCCGCCGCGCAACACGGCAGCGGCGGAATTGGATGTGCCAAGATCGATGCCTATGATGTTCATGAGTCACCTATTCCGGTTTCGATTTTGCGTGGTCGATTTGCTCATTCTGGGTATGGTTGCCGGGTTCGTAAAAACCGTAATATCTTTTATTCAGAAAATGCGCGACATCGGTAATTTCCTCCTGGCTCCAGTTCAGGCCGATATTGGATTCCCAGCGCCGCACCTGGACCAAAAGGCTGGCCCAGTCGGTCGCTATCCTCTGGCTGCGCTGATGCATTTCGGGGCCGTGGCACGCGTTGCAATGTGTGTCGTAAAGCAACTCGCCGCGTTCCTGTTGGGCATATGTCATGCCATGTGCGCACAACAAGAGGCATAGCAGCAGTATTTTTGTCATGTCATTCTCCCGAAGACGATCCGGCAGTTGGTTTGACGGTGACACGACGATCAGGTTGCAGACAAGCAATGAGTTTTTCGCCCCTCATGCCGCGGCAGGCAACTTTGGTGTTGGCAACCGGATCGGGTTCCGACTTGCCTTTGCCTAGTGCGCGCATGCGCTGGGCGTCAATACCCTGCTTCTCCAGATAGGCCTTGACCGCATTAGCTCTTCGTTCGGATAAATTCTGATTATATTCCACTGTGCCGATACGGTCGGTATGACCTGTGATGATCAGCTGTTCCGTTTGCGGGAGCGATTGCATGTGGGTGACAATTTCATCATTCAGGATTTTCTGTCCTTCAGGTTTGACCACGGCCCGGTCAAAATCAAACAGAGTCTCGGCATTGAAATGGATTGCCGGTATTGGCGGAGGAATTACCTCAGGTTTTTCCTGAACGACAGGGGGTGCGGCTTCTGCTTTTTTCACCAGATTTGGTTCGCATTCCGCGATGGCCATGTCAGGCGTCCAGAATCCGCTGTGCCAGCAAGTACCAAAAGCACCCCTGACAACATTGCCTTGGCTGTCGGTCAGATAGCCGTTTTTCCCCGGAAAATTTTCGGCAAACGCGGATGATGTAAAGAGTGCAAGCAACCCGATCAGGCCAAGCAAATATTTGGATATGCTCATGACGCTTCTCCTCAAAATATTGTGAGTGTGTTCTGCCGTTGCTTAGCGCTCCCAGTACACACGCAACAAGTACTGCTCAGGGTTGTAGTGGAATTCCAGTTCGCCCTGATAGGCGTGATGCAACGCTTCGCCCATGCCGCGCGCAAGATGTATGTCTGTCGTGGTGACCAGCGTTTCGTCCGGCTTTGTTTCCACTGCCATGATGCGTTGGAGAGGATGTTCGTCGCGCTCATGCTGTTCATGATGGCGCAACAGATTTATGATTTCGTCGCGATGAGACAGAAAGAATTCACCTTTCAAGCTCAGAAAGCCGGCGGGGTAGTGATCGTGAATGCGATGACAGGCAGGGCAGGTTATTTGATGCGCGTCTGCCGGGGCAGGGAGCCATTGCCAGCGCCCCTCATGAAACACAGCACCGCATTGCGAACACACGGAGGGTTCATGCAACTTGCCTTTCGCCTTGTAGGCATCGTGTACGTGTTCCTGAAAGAGGTTGTCGTGACGGGTGATTTTGCTAAAACCGGATGTGGTGAAACTCATGATAGGCTCCTCATTTTGGCCGCATGCCGGAAGAAGACTTCACTCCGGTTCATTCACGGAAGATTGTTTTTATCGATGGGTTCAACATACGCTTAATGCACTCATGCGCATATATGCCGAATTGCATAGATATTCCGTACTAGCTGATACAGAACGCAGGCCGATTTCGCCCGATATCAACAGTACAGCGAGAGTTTTTAAGGAGGATTTAAGGCGTTGTCAGGCCTTTGTGCAGCCTTGTTTCGGCGATTTCCAGCGCTTCCGGCAGGCCCAGCAGGACCAGAACATCCCCGCTTCTCAATATCATCTCTTCGGAAGGCTGTGCGCCGTGCACGTTGTAGCGTCGCAACGCCCTGACTTCGACATTCAGTGTATCCAGTTCTGCCTCGCGCAGGCGCATGCCGACAAAGGCTGAATCCACTTTGAGCAGAACATTCAAAAAGCGCGGCTGTAGGTCATCGTCGATGTCATCAGCGCTTTGCAGGTGGCCGTTAAACATCGCATAGCGGCGCGCACGGTTTTCCTGGACATGACGCACGACGCGGGAAAGCGGCACGCCAGCCAGCAGCAGCGCCTGGGAAGCTAACATGATGCTGCCTTCCAGCACTTCGGCGACTACCTCAGCAGCACCGGCATTTTTCAGCATCTCCACATTGGTGTCGTCATTGGCGCGCACCACGACAGGCAGGTCGGGGCGCAACTCTTTGACGTGACGCAAAATTGCAAGGGCCGAATGCTTGTCCTTGTAGCTCACCACCAGCACCTTGGCGCGCATAAGGCCTGCTGCCATCAGCACTTCACGTTTGGCAGCGTCGCCATACACCACGCTTTTTTTTGCGGCAGCCGCCTCGCGCACGCGGTGAGAATCAAGATCAAGCGCGATGAAGCGCAGCTTTTCCTCTTCCAGTATGCTGGCCAGTTTCTGTCCGCTGCGCCCGTAGCCGCACAGAATGACGTGGCCCGTGCTCGACATGCTCTGGATGGCAATCTGGTGCATCTGCAGGGCGCGGTTGGTCCACTCCGCAGCGGAAAAGCGCCGTGCGATCGCCTCGCCATATTGAATCAAGAAAGGCGCGGTCAGCATCGAGAGCAGCATGGCAGCGAGCGCGATTTGCATGATGTTGCCGTGCAACAAGTGGGCATTGTCGGCAAGCGTCAGCAGCACGAAGCCGAATTCGCCGGCCTGAGCAAGACCGATGCCGCTGCGCAAGCCGACTCCCCAGTTGTCTTCAAAGACGCGTGCCAGCAGGGCTACGATCAATGCCTTGAACAGAATCAGCAGCGTCAGGGCCAGCAGTATCAAGCCTAAATTGGCAACGACGCTGGAAAGGTTGAGCATCATGCCTACGGTGACGAAGAAGAGTCCCAGCAATACGTCGCGGAACGGCTTGATGTCTTCTTCCACCTGGTAACGGTATTCGGTTTCCGATATCAGCATGCCTGCGACAAACGCGCCCAGCGCTAAAGACAATCCTGCCGATTCGGTTAAGTAAGCAAGACCCAGCGTGATGAACAGCACGTTGAGCGTGAATAACTCAGGAGACTTCTGGCCTGCCACCACATGTAACCAGCGGCGCATCACGTGCTGACCGAAAACCAGAAGGACCAGCAGCACAAGGGTAGCTTTCAGCATCGCGTAGGCAAGCGTTGCGGTCAGGTTGCCGGGCGGGCTGGACAAAGCGGGAATGATGATCAACAGCGGGACGACGGCCAGATCCTGGAAAAGCAATACGCCCATCATCTGCTGGCCGTAAGGCAGGTTGAGCTCGGCGCGTTCAACCAGCATTTTGCTGACAATCGCGGTGGATGACATGGACAGTATGCCGCCCAATGAAAGTGTTGCGCGCCAGTCCATGCCGAACAGCCAGCCTGTGATCATGAACAGCAGTATGGTGACCAGCACTTGTGCCCCCCCCAGACCAAACACGGTGCGCTGCATCGCCTTTAAGCGAGTCAGGCTGAATTCAAGTCCGATGCTGAACATCAAAAACACCACGCCGAATTCTGCGAGATGGCGCGTGCTTTCCGTATCGGCAATCCAGCCAAAGGCATGCGGCCCGATCAGTATGCCGACCGTAAGATAGCCCAGCATCACCGGCAAACGCAGGATGCGGCAAACCACGACCACCATCACGGCGGTAGCCAGCAGTATCAGTACGGGCGAGAGCGAGTTATCCATTTGTCAGGTGCAAAGTATCAGCGCCCTGATAATGCCGCACTAATGCAGAGTTTGCAAAGAGGAAATGATGTGGTCGTTATAGATCAGGCGCGGTAAAGTTTTAACTCCGTTCGTGCTGAGGTATCGAAGCATGTCCTGAGTTCACCGAAGTGGCTCATTTACCTTTCGATTACAAGGAATTCAAACTTCATCTGGCAGGGTCAACAGTTGCCGCGAATGACACATATCTGCCTCCCGTATCTTGCAATGGCTTATCCGAACCCATGCACTTGGCGCTTGGCACGCGGTAATTTTTCTTGAGTAATTTTTTAGCATGCCGGATTGCTGATGTTCGCGATGTGCTGTTCACGAGAGACCGGCCCTTGACGACAGTACATTTGACCGACCGCTTTGCAACCGAAAGCCCGAAAGCTCATGTTCCATGAAAGCTGAAACAAACTGTGTTATCTTTAATAAATTGATTCATGGGAGTGTCATATTGTGAGCTACAAGGCGGCGTCCATCAAAAAGAGCGATTCAGAACGCAGATATATTTTTTTCTATGTGGCTATTCTGAGCATGCCTGTTTTTCTAGTAAGTGCACTCATTCTGATCGAAATGCACGATCCAAAAGTTGATCCTCGCGCAGCCGCCGCGATGCGCATTGCTCCTACAGGCATTCCCGATACGGACAATGCATACTATGCGCTTTTCGGTGCAAGTCTTTCTGAAGATCAGTATCCGCACGCCTTTGGCATGCGTTATGTGGCGTTGAATAATGCCTGGGCGACTGAGAAAGATGCGGGGCATTCACCCAGTCGCGAGCAACTAACGGCTATGGAAGCGCAAAACAAGGTATTAGCCTGGCATGGTGAAACAAAAAGTTTGTGTAACGTTCAGACTGATTGTCTGACAGAGTACTCGAATCACAGACAGCGCATCGAAATGCTGCTACATGATAATCCAATTCGCCTTGCGAGATATCATGCGCTCTATAGCTACAGGGGTTATCGCGACACCATGTTTGAACGTATGGATGGCTTTAACAATGCACCGTATTTTGGCAATGCTGAACACGAGACTATTCTGGCTCAGATCGGGCTTGAGGCGATAGGCGGCAATCTGGAAGGCGCCCTGCGTGATTTGGTAGCGGATACCGCATATTGGCGCCGTGTGCTGGCTGGGTCAAACAATTGGCTGTCGCGTAGCGTCTCTGCGGCTTATCTTTCGCGAAACTACGCACTGGCATCCGAGCTGGTGATGAAATATCAAAGCAGTCCTTTGCTCGAAAATGGGCTTTCGGCGATGCTGCTACCACTGTCTCAGCAGGAGTTGGATTGGAGCGGGGTGTTGCGAAGTACTTGTTTTCAGCCTGAAGTGCATGTCTTTTTAGATCAGACCAATAAGTATGCAGCATCAGGCAGGGCAACTCGCTGGTTCAGCTATCTGATATACAGACCCAATGCGACGATCAACCTGCTCTACCAGTACGTTGATAAAATCCAGGTGTTGGGTTCGGTTCCTGGCTATGCGCTGATTGATACAACGCATCAGTTAAACGGCGACTATGTAAAAGTTAACAATGTATATCGCGCGGATGCAATATATAACTTTGCCGGGAAAATTCTGGTTGCCGTGGCAGCGCAGCCTCCAGAAAGAATGGCAAAAAATATTGCGCGCATACACAATCTGGAAGGAGCACAGCGATTGCTGCACCTGCAACTGGACATCGTTCGCGACAGAGTCACCCAGCAGGGCATCGATGCCTATCTTGCCAAAAGTGCTGTTGCTTTATACGACCCGTACCGTAATCAGCCATTTCGTTGGGACTCGGTTAAGCATGAGTTGTGGTTCGAAGGCATCAATCCGGGTGGCAAGAGCACATTATCACTCGATCAGCGCATCGCTATTCGCATTTAACTGGTCAGTGGTTGATGTTGACTTCGACTCATGAAGAATTTATTTTCGAGTGCCATGAGGGTCTGGCCTTACAATTTACATCGTGGAAGCCGCTTTCAATGGCGCGCCAGAAGGCTGCGGAGAGGCCCTTCGCGACTTGCTGTGTTATGGCTGTGTAATTTACACAGACCCTAACCTAAGCCGCGGTTCGGCCAGTCCGCTCGACTGACGGGTTGAACCCCGTAATTAAAATTTCCAAGCCGCTCATGATTGGACAGGAGAGGCCGAAAGCTTGATGCCAAGCGCATGCAGCAATTTAAGCATGGTGTCATAGCGTGGTTTGGCTCCGGGCGTGAGTGCCTTGTAAAGGCTTTCTCGGCCAAGACCGGTATCTTTGGCAAGTTGTGTCATGCCTCGGGCGCGTGCTATATCACGTACGGCAGTCAGAAAGACATCGGGATTGGAATCTTCCAGCGCAGCAGTTATATATTCCGCAATGGTTTCCTCATCATCGAGATAATCGGCAGCGTCGAAAGGTGCAAATTTAGCCATGGTTTACTCCTTGTTCAAAGTTCGCGCCATTTCAATGGCACGTTTGATGTCGCGCTTCTGTAAGGACTTGTCGCCACCTAAAAGAAGCAAATAGATCACGTTTGCGCGCCGCGCGAAATAAACACGGTAACCGGGACCGACGTGAATGCGCATTTCTAAAGACGCCTTCACCCACCGGCTCACAGTCACCGAAATTACCGTGCTCGGCGGACCGGATACGGTGGATGATCCTGGCGCGACCTACTCTGTCTTTCAGGTCAGCGAGCCAGGAATCAAACTCATCGGAGCGCTCAAAGATGTTCATGTGTCACAGTGTATCCGATAGGATACCGATGTGCAAATTATTATTTCCAGGAAGCAAAGGGAAGGAAAGTAATATTAGAGGCCCAACGTGGAGCTAACCGGCGCGCCAATATCGGCGCATGGTTGAATTCAAACATCAATGTGGCGCGTCCGGTTCAGCGCCGGGTTAGCGATCATGACCAAACCATAAACGAGCCAACGCCGACAATTATACCCATTGATATTGGGCGTATACCGCACCCGCTGATTATGTATGGCTGCGAGGTTCTTGTATGTCAGTCCCTCTTGCATGTTCAGCGCGCATTATTGCATGCCGCAAACTGGTTATTGAAAATTTTTGCTCAGGCATTTTCTGCAATCTGATCGGCCAGATTTTTTGCCAGCTGCAGCAATTCCGCACTGTTCTCAAGCCCGTCGATGAAGCGTTGCGGAATGCCGGAGAGTCCGGCTGTTGCGCCCACCATCGCGCCGGTGAGCATCGCGCGCGACAGATTCTGCCCGCCCCCGTTCACCGCATGAAGAACTGCGGACTCGAAGTCATCAGGAAAGCGCGCCGCCAGATAGTAGGCGGCGGGGAATTGGTGATACACGGCGCAAGGCATGCCGTACACCAGCGATGCCTTCCAGGCAGGATCAATGCGAATGCCTGGGTCATGTGCTGCGCGTGCGATGCAGGAGGGAGTAAGCAGTGCATCGGGCGACGGAAAGTGCCCTGCGCACGGCACATCGGCGGCATCTAGTCCGGGCATTTGTAAATTCCCGGTCGTGACAGTGTGGAATGGCAGTTCGCCGCTCTTCACCCGCTCCATCAGCTTCCCTGATGTTTCTTCATCCAGCCTGTGCCCTTCCACCAAAAGGCCTAACACGGCACAGAAGGCGACGGTCATCGCGACCACGGTGCCATCGGTTTGGGTCAGCACCGTGTTGCGGGTAACTGTCGAGGCCAGCTCTGACGGTCGCAGTGCGTAGCGCACCGCAATGGCAAGTGCCCGTTCCGCGGCTTCGGCCGTGTCGGCATTGCCACCCGCCTTGCCCCAGGGCAGTCCCTGCAATACGCGCTTGCGCCAGGCTTCGCGGATGGACTGGCTGGTGTAACCGCCGGGGCCGTTCATCGAAGTCCCGTCGATCAACGGCAGAAAGTCACGGTCCATGCGCCGGCAAAAATCCGCTTCATCGTAGCACCCTTGCTTCACCAGAGAGCTTAACGTGAGACGCAGCAGAACGCCGGCCTGTGATCCTTGTCCAGCCTTGAGGCCTGCGTGATAGCGCCCGGGCTTGGGGGTTGTATAGTTGCTGATCCAGTCGCCGTATTCGCGGCGGAGTTCATCCAGGTCATAGTACCAATGGGGGCCGAGCGCCAGCGCATCGCCGATGAACGCGCCGATCAGTGCGCCCATGGCGCGGTCTTGCAAAGATAATGCGGACATAGAAGCTCCCGTGGATTGTTGGGTCGGCTGAACGTGATCATGGTCGTTATATTAAACCTGAACAGCCGTTTAGCGGGCGGCGTTTTGACAGGCCGTTCTTTAGGCTGCCGGATGCAGGCGACCTTGCTATAATGCGGGCTATGAACAAATCTCTTTCCGTATCCCCAAATGCGCTGACTCTGGGCCGACAGGTTTTGGACATTGAAGCTGCCGCGGTGCAGGCGTTGAGCGCCCGCCTTGATGATAGTTTTTTGCATGCGCTTGATGTGATCCTGAACTGCGAGGGTCGGGTGATCGTCAGTGGCATGGGAAAATCGGGACACATCGCACGCAAGATTGCGGCGACCATGTCCAGCACCGGCACGCCCGCCTACTTCGTGCATCCCGGTGAAGCCAGTCACGGCGACCTTGGCATGGTGGCAAGTTCTGATGTGTTCATCGCGCTGTCCTATTCCGGCGAGAGTCAGGAGTTGATGACCATCGTTCCCATCATCAAGCGTCAGGGGGCGAAGCTGATCAGCATGACCGGCAATCCGGCTTCAAGTCTGGCGCGTGTTGCGGATGTGCACCTTAATGCGGCGGTCGACAAGGAGGCCTGTCCGATGGGTCTCGCGCCGACGGCCAGCACTACGGCGTCTCTTGCACTGGGTGATGCACTGGCCGTGGCATTGCTGGATGCCAAGGGTTTCAGCGCGGAAAATTTTGCCCGCTCTCATCCGGGCGGAAGCCTGGGGCGAAAATTGCTGACGCTGGTCAGCGACATCATGCGCAGCGGTGAACGCATGCCCATGGTGAATGAGGACGCGATGCTTGGCGCAGCGCTCATGGAAATGTCCCGCAAGGGTGTCGGCATGACCGCGATTGTCAACGAGAAAAATATCGTGATGGGTATCTTCACCGATGGCGATCTGCGCCGCACGCTGGAAAAAAATCTGGATTTTGGCAGAACGCCGGTGAAGAGCGTGATGTCAGCGAATCCGCGCTGCATCGGTCCCGACAGTCTGGCAGCCGAGGCGGTGCAGCTGATGGAGCAATACAGTATCAGCCAGATGCTGGTCGTGAACGAGCAGCATCAACTGGTGGGCGCTTTGAATATGCACGATCTGTTGCATGCCAAGGTGATTTAAGGTGTTGCCGCTGACTACTTGCAACTCACCACTTACTACTCCCTGGGGTTCTATATGTTTTTAAGCCGCGCAAAATTAGTACGCCTGGTCGCTTTTGATGTGGATGGCGTGATGACGGATGGTGGCCTGTTCCTGTCCGATTCCGGAGAAGAGTTCAAGCGTTTCAATTCGCTGGATGGGCATGGCATAAAAATGCTGCGCGCCAGCGGCGTCGAAGTTGCGATCATCACCGGGCGCACTTCGCGCTGTGTCGAAATACGCGCGCAGAATCTGGGTATTAATCATGTCTATCAGGGCGCAGAGCATAAGCTCGATGCGATCGTCGATCTCCTTAATAAGCTGAACCTGCCGCGCGATGCGGCGGCCTATATGGGTGATGATGTCGTTGATCTCAGCGTGATGCGCCATGTCGGACTTGCGATCAGCGTGCCTGAATCGCCGCAATTGGTGCGCGAGCATTCGCATTACGTGACCCGTCGCAGCGGAGGTCATGGTGCAGTGCGCGAGGCGTGCGAGTTGATCATGTCGGCGCACGGCACGCTGGACGCTCAGTTGGCGCCTTATTTGCGATGAACGTTGCTGCAAAATCGCGTTACTGGTTGCCGCTGTTGCCCTTGCTGGCTTTGCTGGCCTTTGTTTATTGGCTGGACAAACAGGTGCATATGGAAGCGGCGGCAACCATCAATAATCAGCGTCACGATCCGGATGGGATTATGGATAATTTTTCTGCGGTTAAAATGGATCTGCAGGGAGTGCCAAGTACACTGTTGTCTGCACAGCAAATGTGGCATTACCCCGACCACGACACGACTGAACTCGAATTGCCGAAGCTGACGATGTTGAGTGCCGGGCATCCGCCCGTTCATATCACTTCGATGCACGGCAATATTTCCAGCCATGGCGATGAAGTGATTTTTCAGGACGATGTGGTGGTGATACGCGATCCGGTGGATACACAGTCGGCCATGACCATGCGCACGGAGTATCTGCGCGTGCTTCCAAATCAGGACTGGGCGAATACCGATCGTCCTGTTGTGTTGTCCGATGCATACAATACAATCCACGCCATCGGTCTGGAAATGAACAATAAAACGCGTATCCTGAAGCTGCTCTCACAAGTCAGAAGTGTACATCTACCCCATGTTAAATAGATTATTGCTGTTGTGCCTGATGTTGCTTTGTGTTCCGGTAAGCCATGCCGAAAAGGCGGATCGCGACAAGCCCATCGATATCGATGCTGACAAGGCTGAAGTCGATGATGCCAGGCAGATCAGCACCTTCACGGGCAATGTGGTCGTGGTGCAGGGCACCATGGTGATACACGGCGACAAGATGGTCGTGACACAGGACAAAGATGGATTCAAACACGGTACTGCCTATGGGCACCCGGCCACTTACAGGCAAAAGCGCGAAGGACTGGATGAGTATGTGGAAGGCTATGGCGAGCGTATCGAATATGACACACGCGCCAATATGGTTGATTTTTATGTGCATGCGCGGGTCAAGCGGGGTCAGGATGAGGTGCGCAGCGAGCATGTGACCTACAACGCGAGCACGGAAATTTTTCAGGCGGATGACAAAGGCGCCGATAACGGCGCGCCCAAACGGGTGCACGCTGTGCTGTATCCGAAACCCAAACCGGCCAGCGGTGTGGATGCGGCGCCTGTAGTGGAGAAAAAATGAGCGAATTGCGTGCAGTCGGTCTGAAAAAAAAATACGGCTTGCGCACCGTGGTGCACGATGCATCCCTGTCGGTTGTGAGCGGTGAGGTGGTCGGTCTGTTGGGACCGAACGGTGCAGGAAAGACAACCTCTTTTTATATGATCGTGGGCCTGGTGGCTGCCGACGGGGGTAAAATTACCATCGATGACCAGGATATCACGCGCATGCCGATACACAGGCGCGCGCGTCTGGGTTTGGGTTATCTGCCGCAGGAGGCGTCTATTTTTCGCCGCATGACTGTGGCGCAGAATATACAAGCGGTGCTTGAGTTGCAGAATTTGTCTGACGAGGATATACAGTCCAGGCTGGAAGCGCTGCTGCAGGATCTGCATATCCATGCGATCCGCGATAATCCCGCGATCAGTCTGTCAGGCGGTGAACGCCGCCGGGTGGAAATTGCGCGTGCGCTTGCGACGGATCCGCGCTTCATTTTGCTCGATGAGCCTTTTGCGGGCGTTGATCCGATTGCCGTGCTGGATATCCAGAAAATCATCGGCTTTCTCAAAGAGCGCAATATCGGCGTGCTGATCACAGATCACAACGTGCGTGAAACACTGGGTATCTGCGATCGCGCGTATATTATTAACGCAGGTGCGGTGATGGCAGAAGGCAAACCGGATGAAATCATTTACAATGAAGGCGTGAGAAAAGTCTATCTGGGTGAAAACTTCAAGCTTTGAAGTGGTGACAGACCTGTATTCTCAGGAATAACGATGAAAGCCTCATTACAACTTCGCATGTCCCAGCAGCTGACGCTCACGCCCCAGCTGCAGCAATCCATTCGACTGCTTCAGCTTTCCACTCAGGATATGCAGCAGGAAGTTGCGCGCATGCTCGAAGAAAATCCCATGCTGGAGCTGGACGAGGAAGTTGCATTCAATCCGGGCGAATCACACGTTGAGCATGAGCGAGTTGAACAAGTACGTGTTGAACAAGAACGGGTTGAACAGGATGATCGCGGCAGCGAAAGTGAAGATAGCGCGACCGAAACAATGGAATGGAATGCCGCACCGCATAGCGTCGATGATGAAAACGATGACTACCCTGAGCAGGCGGCACTTCAGGCCAGCATGCGGGAGTATCTGCATGTTCAACTGTCTGTCAGCCAGTTTGATCGCCGCGATAAGCTGATTGTCGGAATGTTGATTGATGCGCTGGACGAAAATGGCTATATGACTCAGGACCTGGTCGAATTAGCTGAGTTATTGCCGGCGGAATTGAATATTACACTCGATGATCTTGAAACGGCGCTCGTGCAATTGCAATATCTCGACCAGCCTGGCCTGGGTGCGCGAAACCTGGGTGAATGCCTGGCGCTGCAACTCAAGGCGTTGCCGGAAGATACGCCGCAGCGGGATCTGGCCATTGCTCTTGTGACTCAGCATCTCGATCTTGTGGCAGCGCATGATTTTGCCAGGATCAAAAAGTTGTTGCGTTGCTCGGATGATGTTCTGCGCGCAGCGCAAAACCTGATCGTCAGCCTGAACCCGAAACCCGGCGGTACGTTTGATCGGAGCATTGCCGATTATGTGGTGCCCGATGTCATCGTCGAGAAGCATAAGGAAAAATGGCGCGTCAGGTTAAACCTGGATGCGATGCCTAAACTGCGCGTCAACCAGCTTTATGCAAACATATTGCAGCAGCGCGATGAGAAATCGGGCTCGCCCTTGGCGACGCAGTTGCAGGAAGCGAGCTGGCTGGTCAAAAGCCTGCGGCAGCGCTTTGAAACCATACTGCATGTGGCGCAGGCAATCGTCGAGCGGCAGGTTGCATTTCTGGAACACGGCGAAATTGCGATGCGTCCTTTGGTGTTGCGAGAAATTGCCGATGCGCTGGAATTGCATGAATCGACTGTTTCGCGCGCGACCACGCAAAAATTCATGCGTACCCCGCGTGGCATCTATGAATTTAAATATTTCTTTGGCAGCGGTTTAGTCACGGAAAGTGGCGGCATCTGTTCTTCCGCCTCTATACGCGAACTGATTAAACAGTTGGTCAGCGGCGAAGATGCATGCAAGCCACTGACTGACGGACGCATGTCGGAAATCTTGGCGCAGCAGGGCATAGTCGTTGCCCGACGCACCATAGCAAAGTATCGGGAAGCGTTGCATATCCTCCCGGTGAACCTCCGTAAATCACTTTAATACAAGGAGCATAAAATGAACCTCCATATAACCGGACACCACCTGGAAATCACTCCGGCCATTCGCGAATATGCGACTGGCAAGTTTAGCAAGATCAAGCGTCATTTTGACAATGTCATGGACGTGAATATCATACTTTCGGTTGCCAAGCTGAAGCAAAAGGCCGAAGCCACCGTGCATATGAGCGGCAAGGACCTGTTCGCAGAATGCGAGGACGAAAATCTGTATGCGGCAATCGATGCCCTGGTGGATACCATGGACAGGCAGGTGAAGAAACACAAGGATAAATTGTTTGCACGTCGCCATGATGAAACCGGTAGTCAGGTTGCGACAGTAGAAGAAGAATAATGAACCTGAGGGGCGGCAGCGCCCCTTGTTTAAGGCATGATACGATGAATTTGATCAGCAAAATTCTGCTATCCGACAATGTATTGTTGGATACCGAATCGACCAGCAAGAAGCGCGTGTTCGAGCGCGTGGGTTTGCTGTTCGAGAACCAGATGCAAATCGCGCGCAGCCAGGTGTTTGATAGCCTTTTTGCGCGCGAGAAGTTGGGCTCGACGGGCCTCGGGCAGGGGGTGGCGATTCCGCATGGACGCATTCCGAAGCTGCGCGATGCGACTGCTGCATTTGTCAAGACTGTTCATCCGATTCCGTTCGATGCGCCGGACGGGCAACCGGTCAATCTGATTTTTGTGTTGCTGGTGCCTGAGCTTGCCACCGATCTGCATCTGCAAATTCTGGGCGAACTGGCGCAAATGTTCAGCGATTCCGCCTTCCGTGAAAAGCTCATGGCATGTGAAGACAGTGCCGGTATGTATCAAGTCTTCAGTGCTTGGAACAGTGCGACATGAGCCGGGTGAATGTCAGGCAATTGTTTGAAGACAAGCAGGTGCGCCTGGAGTTGACACATGTGGCCGGAAACGATGGGATAGACCGCATCATAGACAGCGAGGCGGTGGATGCATCCAACCGCGAGATGGTCAGCCATCTTAGCCGGATACATCCAAGCTGGGTGCAGGTGCTGAGCGAGACCGAACTTGATTATCTGAATAACCTGACGCTACCCGAACGCGAAGAGGTGTTTGAGCAGGTGGAGCAAAATGGCACAGTCTGTCTGATCGTGGCAGGCGGCGCAGAAGTTCCGCCGGAACTGATCAGTTTTGCTCATCGTTCCAGTATCCCGCTATTTGCATCTGCCAAGGCCAGCGTACATCTGATGTGGCTGATTCGACATTATCTTGCCAAGGAGCTGGCCGAAGCCACCACGCGGCACGGCGTATTTCTGGATGTGCTGGGCGTGGGCGTGATGATCACAGGAGAAAGCGCGGTCGGCAAGAGCGAGCTTGGACTGGAACTCATCACGCGCGGCAGCGGTCTGGTGGCGGATGATGTTGTCGAATTGCATCGCATCGCGCCCGATACGCTGGAAGGGCGTTGCCCTGAATTGTTGCGTGACTTTCTCGAGGTGCGCGGCTTGGGAATGTTGAACATACGCACCATGTTTGGTGAAACTTCCGTGCGCCGTAAAAAAAGTCTGAAGCTCATCGTGTATCTGCATCAGACGCACAACGGAGACCTCTCGAAAATGGATCGTCTGCCTCTGGTGGCGACACATCAGGAGATTCTGGGCGTCAAGATCAACACGGTGAATATTCCCGTAGTGGCAGGACGCAATCTGGCGGTGCTGGTGGAAGCTGCCGCGCGAAACTTCGTGCTGCAACAGCGCGGCATCGATACCATGCAGGAATTCATCAGCCGGCACGACCAACTGTTGGCGGAGGGTTAACGGTGCAACTGTTTCTGCTCAGCGGACTGTCAGGTTCTGGCAAGAGCGTTGCACTCAAGGTGCTGGAAGACAGCGGGTTTTACTGCGTGGACAATCTTCCCGCCGAAATTCTGACCCGTTTGACGGATTATTTGTTGTCGGCGGGATATGACAAGATGGCGGTCAGCATCGATGTGCGCAGTGCCAACAGCGTGCAGAGATTGCCGGAAATATTGTCGCATTTAAAGCAGAAGGATTTAACGATGCACGTGCTGTTTCTCGATGCCAAAACCGATACGCTGGTCAAGCGGTTTTCCGAAACGCGCCGCATGCATCCCTTGAGCGATGGCGTGCGCACTTTGCCGG
>VFSW01000047.1_pt1 | contig 135109 bp, 131 predicted proteins | sample 5358111 | NCBI WGS metagenome assembly VFSW01 (sample SAMN11554181, study PRJNA540505) | mine drainage metagenome | isolation source: sediment from site ElyBrook_90M | place: USA: Ely Copper Mine, Vershire, VT | collected 2017 | reverse complement strand
CCAGCGGCGAACCCCTGATATTTTTCATAGGCTCTGAGCGCGTCAGCCACGATGTGGCAGCCAAGTGGCGCGCCACCCGCTGGTGGGGCGTGGATATCGGCGACCCTGAAATCGTGGTATGGGGTTCCCCCATCGAACTGGGCAGTCAGGACAGAATCAAGGCACTACGCGACAAGGTGCTGCGCACACGGCTTTTGCCCGCTTTTGAAATGTCCGCAAGCAGACTGGACAAATTCATCGCTGAAATCCGCGCCACCCGGCCGAAAATGCTGTTCGGCTATCCGTCCGCCCTGACTCACATCGCGCAGCACGCGAAAATGCGCGGCGTACGCATGAATGATCTGGGCATCGAGGTGGCGTTCGTCACGTCGGAGGCACTGTACGACCATCAGCGCAAAGAGATCGGAGCCACCTTTGGCTGCCCGGTCGCCAACGGCTACGGTGGACGCGACGCAGGCTTCATCGCACACCAGTGCCCATCCGGAAACATGCACATCACCGCAGAAGACATCATAGTGGAAATCATTGATGCAAACGGCAACTTACTGCCTGCCGGAGAACCCGGAGAAATCGTGGTCACCCATCTCGCCACCCGAGATTTCCCGTTCATCCGCTACCGCACCGGCGACGTGGGCGTGCTCGACGACCAGCCCTGCGCCTGCGGTCGCGGGCTTCCGCTGATCAAGGAAATTCAGGGGCGCACCACGGATTTCGTCGTGGCACAGGACGGCACGGTGATGCACGGCCTGGCACTGATCTATATACTGCGCGATTTGCCTGGCATGAAGCAGTTCAAAATCATCCAGGAGAGTCTGGATCTGACACGCATCCAGATGGCCACCGACGATGCATTCCTGGAAGAGTCCTGCAGCACAATCGTGACAGGAGTAAGAGCGCGTCTGGGCCAGAAGGTCACCGTCGAGATTGAACGCGTTGCAGAAGTACCCGAGGAAGCATCGGGCAAATTCCGTTACGTGGTCAGCAAGCTTCCTGCAACATATTCCACAGCCTCTGAGCGCAACATATAACCAGGGTCAGAATCGATGCGACAAGGAGTCTTAATACTGATAGTGGCTTTCGGTTCAGCATGGGCGCTGGCCCATCCCTATGTTGGTACGCTGATGTGGACATGGCTCAGCATCATGAACCCCCATCGCTACACCTGGGGTGCGCCCCTGCCGTTTGCCGCCATCGTCGGCGGTGCGACGCTGATCGGCCTTTTTCTGACCAAGGACAAAAGAAACTTCTTCATCTCACCTCCATCAGCCGCGCTGATACTCTTTGTGCTGTGGATATGCATCGGCTATCCTTTCTCGTTCTACCCGGATGGAAGTACTGACATGCTGATCAAGGTGCTGAAGATAGACCTGATGGTGTTTGTGACGCTGATCTTGCTCTACAGCAGGAAACACATCATCCAGTTTGTCTGGGTGCTGGTTTTCTCCCTCGGCTTCTTCGGGGTGAAGGGAGGATTCTTTACGCTGCAAACAGGCGGCGCCTATCGCGTGTGGGGCCCTGAAGGCAGCTTTATCGAGGGCAACAATGAAATAGCGGTTGCCCTGATCATGGTCATCCCGCTGATGTATTTTCTGCGCGATCAGACGAAAAAGATCTGGCAGCGCCAAGCATGGATGGCGGCAATGGCACTGACCGCGATCGCATCTATCGGCAGCCAGTCGCGCGGCGCCTTCGTCGCGCTTGGCGCCATGGTCGCGCTGCTCTGGCTGCGGGGCAGGCAAAAGTTGATGTTCGGGACGCTCATGGTCGTCGGCGCCATTCTGCTGCTGGCCTTCATGCCCGATGCCTGGCATGACCGCATGAACACCATAGAAGACTATCAGCAAGACGGATCTGCCATGGGGCGCATCAATGCCTGGTGGATGACCTGGAATCTCGCCACGCATAATCTATTTGGCGGTGGATTCGCAATATACGAACCGTCGCTGTTCGCCATTTACGCGCCTAATCCCCGGAACCTGCACGTGGCGCACAGCATCTATTTTTCTGTACTGGGCGAACACGGCTTCGTGGGGCTGGCCCTGTTCCTGTCCATATGGGGTCTGACCTGGCGTTCCGCGAACTGGATCAGGAAGAACGCGAAGAACAATCCCGAGACTGAATGGGCTGCGATGCTGGGCGGCATGTGTCAGGTGAGCCTGGTAGGTTATGCAGTGGGCGGCGCTTTCCTGAGTCTGGCCTACTTCGATCTTCCCTACGACATCATGGTGGTGGTGGTGCTGACACGCCGCTGGGTTGAGCATTATCAGGTAGGGAAGAGTCTCGATGCACCGCCGCTTGAGTCCAAATCCAGAAAGCTCAGCGCAAAAAAAACGCGCAGAATTTCGCCTGGCAAATGAAGACGAACCATCGCGCCATCTTAACGCGCAAGCATGTCCTTTGCGGCTGATCTCATTCCGTCCGCGTAGCATCCATATTTACCCGTTATTGCCATGAATCCAACGGAAACAAACCGGGTCATACGTGACCTTGGCAACTGCTGTCGCCGCTGCTCAAAAGCAAGCGCCAGCCCCAAGTGTTTCACCCTCTGATCATTCGAACTCTTAGTCACTATGCCGACCCGCTCTATCAGGTGGCGAATGCGTTTGCAGCCCGACGTTTCAAGTGTACGACTTGAGGCCTGAGCCAGCTGACTCACAAACGTTTCAGGCCTCATACCGCATTGATTACCCCCATGCTGACGGTATAATACCAGCGGAGTGCTGATTGCACGTAGTCCACCCCGCGCCGCAGCCAGGATTGCCAGCCATTCATCGTGCAGCCAGCCATCCACGAATGGCAAAGCGCTATCGAGAAGCTTGCGGCGAAAGGCGGACGTGGCCCCCGTCACCACATTGCGGCGCAACAAAATCTCAAATCCCTTGTCCCCTTCCAGTGACCGGCGCAAGCCTTCGGTCATCCGTACCATATCGAATTGAGATTTGCCAAGTTCGCGCAGTTCAGCATCCACCAGGCGCGCATCGCTGCATACCAGCAGCGCATCAGGCTGATTCTCAAAGACGGCAACAATCTCTTCGACCTTATCAGGAAGCCAGACATCGTCCTGATCGCACAGAAAAATGATGTCCCCCGTGCATGACTCGATCGCGCGGGAAAAATTGCGTACTATCCCCAGCCTTTCACCGGCGAGTATCTTGAGTTCCGGAGTCTGCCCGGCGAAGTCGGCCAGCACCTCGCGCACCCGCTCCAGCGTGGCATCAGACGAGCCGTCGTCCGAGACAATTATCTCGTCTACTTTTATGGATTGCTCAAGAATGGAGCGCATCTGATCGGCAACGAATCGCTCGCCGTTATAGGTGCACATTGCGACGGATAATTTCAAGCTGTTTCCTGAAACGATGAACACGGCATCAGACTCCCCCGATGTTCTGTTTGGTCAAACATAGTATGATGCGGCGATGGCAGATTCAACATGCCGCTGATAATAATTGATTGCCTGCAGCATGTCGATGTCATCACGCCCTTCGATACCTCAGGGCGACCGGTAAACTGAACACCCTCCGTTCGTCCTGAGGTATCGAAGGGCACGCTTGAGTATTGAAGCATCAGTACAAACGAATTTCAATCTTTATAATGCCAGGCAACTCAAGCTACGGAGCACATGCATTGCTGATAAAAACCGTTTCTAACGCTGACCATCAACCTTCAGGACAACACGGAAAGCGCGCGCTTATCGTTGTCGGCATGCACCGCAGCGGCACTTCGGCCACGACCGGTGCGATGCAGTGCCTGGGCGTGCAACTCGGCGAAAAACTTTACACAGGACACAGCGATATCAATGCCAAGGGCTACTTCGAACACTGCGATATTGCCGACACCAACGATGAAGCATTGCTGAGCATAGGCTCGGCATGGGATGACGTGTTTCTCAAAAATGATGCATGGTGGAAGAAAAAGGAATTGCAGCCTTTTGCAGCGAAGATGCGACAATATATTCGCAGGGACTTTTCACAGAGTCCGTTGTGGGCAGTCAAGGATCCGCGCGTCAGCCGGCTGCTGCCCTGGTGGCTGGAAATTTTCACCGATGAAGGCATCTCACCCCATTTCATTTTCGTCGTCCGCTCACCTGACGAGGTATATCGGTCACTTGAAAGGCGCGACGGTTTTTCGCGTGAAAAATCCTTCATGCTCTGGCTGCTGCATTACCTGGAAGCGGAGCGGGAAAGCCGCGGCTATCCGCGGACCTTTACCCTGTTCGAGCAGTTTCTGGATGATCCTAAAGGCGAGTTGCTGAAGATCGAAGCGCAACTGGGCGTGAACTACCCTGTGCCTGTAGCGGCGGCAACGGAATGCTTCAACCGATTTCTGTCAAAAGACCTGCGCAACCACAAGGATAGCGAAGCAAAAAAATCCGACACCCCGATCGCGAAGCTTGCCTGCGAACTGGAATCACGCCTGCGACAGGCAGCACAAGACGCGCAGATAGACACGGATGATTTGTGGCAGCGCATGCAAGAAATCCAGGCCGGGTTTTCTCCGTTGCTCGTTGAACAACTGCAATCAGTCGGCAAAAGGCGGGGCGACCTTGAACTGTACATGCATCGCGCGGAGCGCTCTCTGTCCAGATTCGCCGGCAAGCCTGTCCGGTTTCTCGAGCGATTATTCGGACGTGACGTATAATTTGCCAACGCAATCATTCAATAAAAATTAAAGAGCGCGCGTATGCCAAAAGTCACTGTCATTATTCCCAGCTACAACTGCGAAGCCTACATCGCCGAAACGATAGACAGTATCCTGAACCAGACTTTCAAGGACATCGAACTCATCGTCGTGGACGACGGCTCGACCGACAAAACACGTGAGATCGTGGAGAGCTACGGTACGCCCGTGCGCCTCATCACGCAGTCCAACGCAAGGGTCTGCGCCGCCCGCAACCGCGGCATACGCGAGGCCAAAGGCGAATTCATCTGCCTGATGGATCACGACGACTACTGGTATCCGGAAAAGCTCTCGCGGCAACTGGAAGAATTTGAAAAGCATCCGGAGGCTGGCGCCGTTTACAGCAGCTTTCTCCGCTGGTACCGGAATCAAGACGGGATATTTCCCGCTACGGAAAGTTTTGACCGCGCATCTTACTCTGACGACATCAATCCGGATTTTTCCGGATGGATTTACCACCAGTTCCTGCTCGACTGCTGGATGCTCACAAGCTCTGCGATGTTCCGCGCGGAAGTATTTAAACGCTGCGGCATGTTTGACGAGTCCCTGCCCTACAGCGAGGACTGGGAGCTTTGGCTAAGAATATCCAGGGAATATCCGATTATACAGTTGCGCCGGCCTGCGACGCTGTACCGCCACCACCCGCAGCAGGGTAACCTCATCGTCCGGGATATAGACTATCGAACCGTGCTATTGACAAGTACGGTAAAGAAATGGGGGCTGTGCAGCCGTGACGGACGTTGCATCACCATGCGCAGATTCAAGACACAGCTTGCCATTTATTATGCTGCTTACGGGCTTCATCAACTGCAGGCTGGCAATCTCAAAACAGCCATGGGATCACTGCTGAACGCATGGAAAAGCAATCCACTACAACCGAAATATGTCGCCTATATCGTGGCTGCACTGGCAGGATGGAAACCGAACTGGTGACACGCATCCCGATAAACCCGGATTGCCCCGCTATCTTCAAACGAATATAATATCCGCGCTACATTGGCACGAATTCATGGGTCACCAAACCATACTATTGACTCGGGATGAATTATCTATGAACTTTCAGGCGAAGGAAGAGCATATCTCGTTTACACATGGGAAAAAATGATGCCCACAAGCAGTCGCGAGAAGTCTTGCATGAGAGACGCAAGCAATTCATTCGGATGTATTGGAAGGGGGGCCTGTGATGCAGTTGATTTAGCCAGAATACTGTATCAAGCTGACAGCGCGTACTGTGGGCAATTATCCTTTCTTCCTGAGGGAATGAAAAAACGATCCCAAACATGTGAAATACTTCATCTGCATAGCTGCGGGCCTGCTCGAGTGGCCGCCAGAATGGTAAACAATGTCAACACGTAGAGCCCTGGCCTTCTCCTATCTGGACCGTTACGCTTCGTTTATTGTGGCGCTGGTCACATCCATGCTCATTGCCAGGCTGCTCACCCCGGCAGAAATTGGTGTGTATTCCATCACGATGGTGATGATCGGTTTCATGGGGCCCTTCAGAGAGCTTGGCGCAAGCCAGTATCTGATTCAGAAAAAGGTCTTGACCACGGATGTCATTCGATCCATCTGGGCAATTCAGCTGTTTTTAGGGCTTGCCCTAGCCTTGATCATTTTTTTCGCCAGAAACATTGCCGCATCGTTCTACCACAACCCCGAGATAGGCGACATCATGGCAGTACTTGCTCTGAACTCCTTGCTCATACCCTTCGGCGCGCTGACGATGGCTTGGCTGACAAAGCAACTCAGGTTCGACCAACTTGCCATCATCCGATTCGGCGGATCGCTCACTGGATCAGCCGGCTCGATTTACTTTGCATGGGCAGGCCATGGCCCCATAAGCCTTGCTTACGGAGCTTTTTCATCTACGCTCGCCATGACCTTGATTTCCTTTTACTTCAGACCCAAGCATTTTCCATGGATGCCAGGCATAAAAGAAATCACTAAAGTTATTGGATTTGGCATTACCATGTCTGGCATCACGCTTCTGAATCAGGCATATATTGGCGCTCCAGAACTCATCCTTGGACGACTGCAGGGCATGTATGCCACGGGACTTTTCGGACGCGCTCAGGGATTAGTGAATATTTTCGAAAAGCTGGTCATGGATTCGGTTTATGTTGTGCTACTTCCAGTTTTCTCAAAGCTCGGTAAAGAGAGCAAGGTCATGGGAGATCACTTTGTCAACGGCACAACCATGATCACTGCCATAGGCTGGTCAACTCTCTGCCTCATTGCAATAATGGCTCACCCAGCAATTAATTTTCTATATGGGAATCAATGGAATGGAGCTATCAACATGACACGTGCACTTTGCCTTTCAATGTGCTTCATGCTGTCGATCATCCTATGCCCGGCAATACTTATCGTATCTGATAATAAAAGAGCGTTGTTTTGGTTAACTGCTCTTAACGTCATATTGCAAAGTTGCAGTGTGCTCATCGGAGCTCGTATGGGTTTCAATGCAATAGGCTGGGGAATTGCCATTGCATCCTTTGCATTAACCGCCATATGGATATACGCTACCCATTCTATCGCACCATTCTCCTGGATGAGGTTGATGATGGGATTGATTAGAAGCTTTCTGGTAACAATTGGGGCAGCAATCTTGCCGTTGTCTACCATGTTGTTTTTCAGGGATAAACCAGACTATACATTTATCCCTTTATCCATTGGTTTGATAGGAATGACCATAGGCTTTTTAGCTTCCGCCAAAATTACGAACCATCCTGTCTGGCTTGAGTTCAGCAACATATTGGAAAACATTTTAGCCATTGCTCGTAAAAAATTCCGGAACACCCCAAAGGACGCTTGAGCATGTTGAAAGCATCTATTGTCATCACCGCCTACAATTCAGCGAAATATATTCGAGAGAGTATACTTTCCGCCTCCAACCAGACCGAAAAAGATATCGAAATTATCGTGGTTGATGACGGATCAGCCGATGAGACGGTGACGCTGGCAAAGGATTTATCCAAGTCCGATGCACGGATCAAAGTATATCCACGAGCCCATCACGGCAAGCCCTCGATTACCAGAAATGCAGGAATGAGATTGGCTAAGGGAAAATATATCTGCTTTCTCGATGCCGATGACCGATATGAACCTGACAAAGTAAAACATCAACTCGATATTTTGGAAGCCAACCCTGATTTCGCAGCTGCATTTCATGACATGCGATACATGAATGAAAGGGGCGAATGCCTAGATGGCACCTTTCTGCGCGAGGTAAATTTTCTTGAAATATCAAGTAATTTCCTTACGAAACATCATAATAATGATTATTATGTTTGCGATAACAACTTCTACAAATTCATGTCGCTGAATTATGCAGCAATTCACACCTCCACTATCATGGTCAGACGTTCATTGATCGAGCAGGAAAGGATCATTTTTCCGGAAGATGTACGTGTCGGTGAAGATACCCAGGTATGGTGGTTAATCGCAACCGGAAGACAAATAGCGTATATTAATAAAGTGTTCAGCCATTACAGACTGCATGACTCAAGTGTGACAAAAGACAAAAACAAAGTTCAGTTTTACAAGGATGTGATTACAGTAAATACGCGGAATTATGAACGTTGTGCAAATTTCCTCGATAAGCACGAATCCGCTCGTTATAGAAAAAAGATCGCCGAGCATTTCAATTATCTCGGCTACAGCTATTTTCTTGACTCCCAGCACAAAAAGGCTCGGCAGTGCTATTTAGATGCAAACCGTTGGTTTCTGAATAAAGGCTCAATATTTGCCCTTCTCAAGACTTTCATCCCTGTGTATCTGATTCAAAAATTAAAGCAAGCTAAATTTAAAAAGACTTTCTGATTCTTTTCTCAAGGATCGCAAAATAAATATCGCCACCCAGCATCGGGTCGGTGCAGGATATTCTCTTTATCAATCTGGCCAAAAACTTTAATCTCGGAGAACCATTGATGTTTTTCTCTGCATCACCATAAGTACATTCCTTCCTGTAAACAAAACCTGTCTCACTGACTATTTGTCGGATTTGTCGCTGGCTTATTGGCGTAATATGCCCATCTACTTGGTACTCGCTTTCCCCATGCCATAAGAACGTACCGGATCTTATATAATTAGCTATTGAGGCAGGGCTATCTATATTTGGCGTGGACAGAATCAGCTTTCCATTCGGGTTAAGGAGATTGAAACATTCACGGATAAAGTTTCTTGGATTTTCAAGATGTTCAATGATTTCGATGGCTACGATCATATCGAAACGCTCAGTGTATTTCTGCGAGAATAACTCATTCAAATTGGCATTAATAAATGGAATCGATCCGTGTAGCCTGAAATTTTTTTCCACGATATCCGTAGCAGTAACCTGAAATCCCATGTCATGCAGACGCAAACTCATTGCCCCAGTGCCAGCAGCAACATCCAAAACCCGGCCAACCATTTCAAGACTCTCGGCAATTTGTCTCCCCACAAAATCATGCAATCCAGTTAATGCATGAATTTTAAGTCCCTTGTAACTGTTGACGTCACCACTTAGATCCATCGAAGCTACCTGTTGATATCTGTCGATAATTACAGTACTTGGCGAACTGGATTCAGTTTTCATGTTTTCTCCACCACGTTAGTATATCTCCCGGCAAAGCCAAGGACTTTATTTTGTGAGCTGCTCAAAGCAGCTTAACTTTGCAGTTTCTGATAATGATGATACCTGTTTTGTCCGCATCCACGACGTTGTACTGGTCGAAACGTAACTTTTCCCCTCCATACTCCGAAAACTGTTCCGTATTGTTCCAGTGTGAAATTTCAGAAGAGGATGACTTCTGGTACGCGCTTTCCAGATTATGCGGATACCAGTCGAGGTGCAGCGCCTCGAAAGGATTATAGACTCGCAAGCCCTTTTTCATGCGGCGGAATCGCGATCCTTCACGATGCAATGCGAAGGTTGTATCGATCTGTGCTCTGATGAATGCGCACTGCCCGTAACGGGTCTCGATGATTTCAGGCTGCTTATGCCAGAACTGCTCGATATGCCTGTTCATCACTCGATTGTAGAGCGGGTAGCTCTCCGGTATGTCCTCTATCCTAAGCATGGGACCGACGCACTCAGCATCGGGAAAACGCTCCAGCAATTCGCGGTAGACTTCGAGAGTATCGGGACTCGCTATTGAAAGGTCTATATCACAATCTGTAACAACATATTGCGAACGCTTTCTGAACCACCCGAAGTAACTCCTGATGGACTTGTCGACCAGATTGAGATCGTCCACAGCATCGATCTTGCTGCGTCGATAAACTGCGACCCCTTCCTTTTCCAGCCTGGATAGTGTATCGAGCGTGGCAGGATCATCGCTGCCATTGTCATGCACAATGACATCCACAGGTAGCGATTGTCGATAGTATGAATCAATGACCTGGCGCAGATATATTCCACGGTTAAACGAAATGATGAATACCGGCAAACGCTTGGACGTCATTTATTTTCCGCCATATGCAAATTGAACTGACACCTGACATCTTTCCTGCACGATCGACATTATCCTTACATCTCCATGTGCTATCAAGTAATTTTACCCCTTCCTAAAGGCTGACGAGGAAATAGTTATCAAAGGAAATGGTGCTTTTTGCGACAAGCTATTTGCACTAGTTCGCAGAGATATATTTCCTAATTCTAATCAGCCGCTACGGCGTAATGCCATTCCAAGATTACATCGCGGGTACGTATTTGCAGGGAATGGGTGCCGCGGTAGCTGCGCTTTCCAACCATCCGATCCTCATGCTGAAAATTTTCGGCGTGCTGGGGCGGTTGGCACGGGGCATCTACGCTATCCACTTCGCCTTCGTCGACATGCTGAGACAAAGTTTCAAGGCAGGAACTCTGCCATGGGGCTACTTTCTCGCGGCCCTCGTCCTTTCAGTGGCAGCGGCGACGATCCTCTCGAAGCACAGGCTTCCAAGAAGCCTTGTCATCTAAATTTAACCGTTCATTGCGCGCAGAAGCGGCAATAGGGATTGTTTGAAGGATGGCTGACTGGTTGCGTCGCATCGCCTGGCGTTGCGGGTGCCGATGAAGGCCGCGCGGCATCTTGGCTGGCATCGAGGGGCGGGGTGGCAACCTGCTCCTTGACCTGCTCCTCTTCCCTGATCGCGCTGCCGGGCGTGCCCTGATAGGTTATTCCCAGTGCTGCGAGTTTCTTGATCAGGCCTCCAGCATTCTTAGCGTTGTTTATCCCTACTTCCAGTGTCTTGATGGCTTTCGCCTTGTCGCCTATCTTGACGAAATAATCGCTCAGCCTTGCAACTGCGGGAGCATAACCGGGCTTCAGCTCGATGGCCTTCTCGAGTGCAATGACGGCTTCGCCGTCCCTGTGCAGCGAGAACAGGATTCTTGCCTGGGAATTGTAGATGTCCGGCAAAAGAACGAAGTCAGGATCAGCATTGGTCAGCACGTATTTTATATCACCGAGAGCAAAAAACAATTCGCCTTCGCGCACGCGTTTGTCGAATATCATGTGCGATTTGTTCTCCGCATTCAGCGCCCAGCAATAGTGATGCAGATGATAAAAGGAATGCCCGTAGATCGCCACGTACTGTTCCATGGGCATCGGGTCATTGCTGAGTTGGCGGATCTGAAAAGTGCCTTTGCAATATGGCGGCAACAACGCAAGTTCAGCCATGTTCGTGACCGCACCTGCCCATGCGAACCGACTGAATAACACAAACGCCAGTAAAATGATACTCATGCTGACACTTCTGTTTTCAGGCTTGATTGCTGCCGATAAAATACGCTGCATGGCTAACCCCGATTGCTCATGGTCTGGTTTGAAATTATATGGCTTACCTTAAGTTTCGCTGGTCATTATGGGTAAATGGCAGAGCCTTGTCCAGCCTTTGTCTTGTTGCTTGGGCAGCATGGTTCAACCGGCATCCCGCCGCCCTGAATCCCGCAATATGACATGTGCCTGGCTATGCTGACAGGCGCTTTGCTATTCGCCAAATTATTTACTTCGGCTTATGAGCTTAATCGCGCGGTCATAATGTGGGTTCTGGATTGGTGTAAAATCCGGCGCGTGCGGTATCACTTAAACTCACGGCGTGTCATATCGAACCGTTAAGCGATTTCCCCTTTACATCATTCGAGCATCTGGCATTTTATCGTATCGACCTGCGAACATGAACGAATCCAGGCGAGCATATCGCTTCAACTGGACACCTGCAAAATGAGGATTCACTTCAATGATTCATTTTTTCCTGACATTCGGTAAAGACGCAGCGGATTCGCCATTTGGTCACGCGCTGCGCGATCTTAAGGTTGAACACTGCATCTTCTCCGATAGGATATCCCTGAGGTATCACTATCGAATCTGGCTGCTGCTGGTCGGCTGGCCCAAACTCGGATTGTTTGCGCTCAAGTCGGCGTGGCGCTCACTGGTTCAATCCAGCCCCCGCCCCGATGCAGTCGTTGTCGGATCACACATGGAGGCACTGATCTTCGCGCTGGCGCGGCGCATGCTGTTGCGACGCAAGCCCCGCATCTACCTGCTGGGGTTCATCTATACAAGGCGCGAAAACATCCTGCTCGATCGCTTGCGCCGCATCTACTTCCACTCTATCTTCTCGCTCATAGACGGCATCATCTGTTTCTCAGAGCTGGAAATTACCCGTTACAAGATGCTGTTCCCCGGCGCTCAAGAGTTGTTCAAATACATACCCTATGGGCTTTATATACATGGATATGAAGAAAATACCACGCGCTGCGGCAATCCTATTGATCCTGATGCACACGTCTTTAGCGCCGGACGCTCTGGCCGTGATTACCAAACCCTGTTTGAGGTATTCAATCGCATTGATCACCCGCTGCATGTGATATGCGACTCGGAAGCCGCGTTGGCTGGCTGTATAAACACCCCCAACATTACCGTGCTCAGAAACTGCTACGACGATTGCTATGTTGAGGAATTACGCCATGCATCTATCGTGGTGATTCCTCTGGCCGTAGAAAACATATCTGCCGGACAGATGGTGCTTGTCCAGGCCATGGCTTACTGCAAACCCATGGTGGTAACGCAAACACCCACCATTGAAGATTACCTGATCGACGGCACGAATGCCTTGCTCATTCCTCGCGACGATAGTGTAGCCATGCAGCGTGCAATTGAGCGATTGTTAAGTGACAAGGAATTGGCCGCCAGGCTGGCGAAAAACGCCTTGCATACTTATGAGACCAAACATTGCATGCGCGCTTTCGTCGGAAATATAATTGACGCGGTGAATATTTCCGAACAATGACCGAATCGCTTTGTAATTGGCAACTTACTCCTGGCGTGCACTGAGGCAGTTCGTCATTAGTGGACACAACGGGTTCAGGTTAGCAACTTATTTTCATAATATTGGCGTTCAAAAGCGGCTGGGGATAAATAGCCCAACCGAGCGAGCCTGTATGCTTTCCCGCCGGTAAAATATTTCGTTGTACTCGGTGATCGCATGAATGGCCTCGGCACGCGCATTGAATTCCCGGTGATGCACCAACTCATTCTTCAGCAATCCCCAAAACTCTCCATTGGTGCGTTGCTGCACCGGTGGCGCCTGCGGTGATCGACGGCTCGCTCGCCGCACCCGGTTTGCTGACCTGGGTTGCCATCAGTAAATATATGGATCATTTACCACTCTACCGACTGGAACAGATCGCCGCCCGACAACAGGTAAACCTGTCACGCAGCACCATGAGTGAATGGATTGGTCGCATCGGGTTTGCCCTGCAACCGCTGGCGGATCGGTTGGCGGAGATGCTCAAACAGCGGCAGGTGCTGCATGCCGACGAAACTCCCGTGAAACAACTAGGTCCAGGCGACACCAATGCAGAATCGGCATTGCGATAAATTTTCAGATGTGTGAATATTAGAACCATGAACTCTGAACTCACCCGTCTATTGCAACCGCAGACCAACCCCGCGCTCAGCATCCTGCGCCTTGCGTCACTGTCCGCAGGTTCTGACGGGATGCTGGATGACGAGACGCTGGATATGATGCTCAATCAAGTCGAAGTCGGCGCATTGAACGAGATATCGCCAACCGAAGTATGGCCGGAGCTGATTCACGGCCTGATGGCGCAGACACCCTCAAACATGTTCAGTGCGCTGCATGCCTGCGGTGCGCTTGAGATGCTGCTTCCCGAGATAGCCGCCCTGTTCGGCGTGCAGCAGATTGCCGATGATCCGCCGCAGGTCGACATCGGCTACCATTTGCTGCGCGCGCTTGACGAAACTGCACGCTGTAATGCGCCGATGCCGGTGCGTTTCGCAGCCCTCGTGATGAATGTTGGAAAGTCCGATTCACCACCCGAACACTTGGAAGCACGCGCCGCGGCAATTGCTACCGCATTTGGCTCCAAGCGCTGGACGGACAGCCGTCACGCGTGACGGATTATTTGGCTAACAGTCACGTGGCCGCGGCACTCAATTTTTCCGATACAAACTCGGCCCTGGATTTAGCGTTGTTTTCCCGGTTGTTCAGCGTGCACCACGCAGAAAATTCCTGGGGAACGATATGAAACTCTACTGCGCGAACACCGGCACGCTGAAACTCTCTGCGCGCCGAAATGGCCATTGCCTTCCATTTTAAAAATGAATCCTCGAAAGCCTCCGGGTCTGACGCAGATGCCTTCACCTGACCCCAGGTTTCCTCGGTGTACCAGGTGAGCCCTACCAGAAGCGACTGGCTGCGTTTTTTTGCTTTCAGGCGCTGAAGGATGGGCGGCTGTCTCATATAAACTTGAACCTGTTGTTAAATTTAATTCACCCTGTAACTCATATGGCAGGCGACGCACTGCCCGGTGACTTCGGATAATGCATCAAGCGACCTGGACATATCACCTTCCTTGACGGTCATCGCAAAGCGGCTTGCAGCGTGATGCATTGCAATGCCGATGCTCTTCATTTCCTCCGGCATGAAGGGCGCCATGTGTGATGCATCGTGGGAGACCATGGAACTCATGCCGAGCCGGGTCTCAGCAATATCGCCGGCCTTGTCCGTGTCTCGCTTTGCCAGTGCAGACTGTATCTCATTCAACGCCAGAAGATGATCGCGCATGCCACCTAGCATGTGTGCTTTCATCATATCAGGCATGTCCACCTTGGTACGTGTATCAGGATCAGCAAAACTCGGTTGGGCAACAAAAGTTAGTAAGCCCGCCAGCATGCAAAGCATTTTTTTCATCTTCTGTTTTTCCTTTTCAAACCTGGCGTGCGCCAAAACTGATCAGCATCCAGGCAATCAAAATTTCTTGACCTCGATGTTGTACTTCAACAAGGCATAACCCATCTGTCTTGGCGAAATCTCCAGCAGGCGTGCGGCCTTGGCCTGCACCCAGCCGCTCTGCTCCAGCGCCGCAATCAGCCTTTCCCGCTCGGTAGAAGGTAAAGCCGGTTCAGCATCAGGAATTTTTTCTGTGCTGGCAGGCGATACCGTATTATCACGGCGCAAGGGCTGAACGATAATTGGAATCGGTTTTTGCTCACCGTGCAGTTCCTGAGTGAGGCACTTTCCCTGCTGGCAAGGGAAATCGATTTCCCGGATGACGTTGCTGCGCGTCATGGTTGCTGTGCGCTCAATGCAATTTTCCAGCTCGCGGACATTGCCCGGCCAATAGCAGTTGGTCAACACACTTATCGATTCAGGCGACAGCGTCAACGAACGCTTGTTTTCCTGATTGAACTTGCTCAAAAAACGCTCGACCAGATAAGGAATATCCTCGCGGCGATCCCGCAGAGGTGGCAAGTAGATGCTGACGACATTGATCCGGTAATACAGATCCGCGCGGAATTCGCCGTTAGCCACGGCCTTCTCCAGATTGCGATTGGTTGCGGTGATCAGGCGCACATCGACTCGTATCGAACGGTTACCGCCGACGCGTTCAAATTCACGCTCCTGCAGCACGCGCAACAGCTTGGCCTGAAACGCGGGCGAGATGTCGCCTATTTCATCGAGGAACAGCGTGCCGCCGTGAGCCTGTTCGAAGCGCCCCTTGCGCTCCGCCTGCGCACCGGTGAAGGCCCCTTTCTCGTGGCCGAACAACTCCGACTCGAGCAATGTTTCGGTCAATGCGGCGCAATTGACCTTGATAAACGCACCATCCTTGCGCGGACTCAGAAAATGAATCGCGCGTGCAATCACTTCCTTGCCCGTGCCGCTCTCACCGCGCAACAGCACGGTGGCGCGCCCGGGGGCTGCAAGGTGCGCCTGCGAAAATACTTCCTGCATCAGCTTGGAATAACCGACAACATTGTCGAGATTGTATTTGCCGTGCAACTCGCCTTTCAGACGCTGCTGTTCCTGGAGAAGCTGGCTGCGCTCGGCCACCACACTTTGATGCAGACGCACTGTTTGTCCAACCAGGTTCGCCACCATCGTAAGCAGCCGGACGTCGTTCTGAAATTTTCCAACCCGGCTTTCCGCCACCCGGTCTATGCTCAGCACACCGATGGTCTCATTGCCTAACTTGATCGGCACGCCGATAAAAGCAATGGTTTGATCCTTTGCATCATCGAGCGAGCCGGTGCGGTTCAGAAATAACGGCTCTTCAGAAATATCATGCACAACAACCGGCATGCCGGATTGCAAAATCTTGCCGGTCACCCCCTCGCCCGACTGGAAACGCCCGCGCTTGAACTCTTCGCTTGAAAGCCCGCTTGCACCAACCAGGTGCAGCTCGCCCGATTCCTGCAGCAAGCTAATCATGCCGCGGCGCGTATTCAGATGAACGGATATCACATTCAGAACTTCGCGCAGGGTCCTGGACAGATTGAGCGATGAACTCAGAATCTTCCCCACTTCGTAAATTGTGACCAGTTCCATACTGCTTGTCCGGTCTGATGTCTTGGCCATTTGGCGTCCTTGTGATCGATATCGTGATCAGATTAATTAAGTGTTGTGCCCAAACTTTCAAGTGGGATAAGAGAATCAAAAAATAGTTTCAATTTAAGGCTGCATAACTTTACACCAACTACCAAGCAATAATTATGCCCGGCTAACTCGGCTGCCTGCAACGTTGCGGCGAAATTACGAACACCTGATTGATACTCAGGCACCTTTTTTGCTGGTGCAATATCGATGTCACGTTTTGTCGATTAACCAACAGGAGAAATAAATGCCGATCTACGATTACCGTTGTAATGACTGCCACAAAACTTTTGATCTGCTAGTCAGGGCATCCACGATTCCGGCATGTCCCGAGTGCGGCAGCTTGCAACTGGAAAAACTGGTATCGCCGCTGGCGCCACATGCCAAGACTGCCGGCATCCTTAAACAGGCGCGCAGCCAAGCGGCCAAGGAAGGCCATTTCAGCAATTATAAAAAGTCCGAATTGAAGCGATGATAATTATTTCCATGATCACCGACAAAATTTGTCTCAAGTCCTACAAATACAACAATTTCAACAATTCACATTATTTAATTTTTTTTCTTTTTAGCCAATAGGTTATATATAAAAAATAGCATTGGTACGCAACTTGCATAGCTAACAGCGAACCGATTGTTAACCGATCAACGCTCAACTGGCAGACGACTATGCTCAAACTACCCATTTATCTGGACTACTCCGCCACCACTCCGGTTGACCCGCGCGTGGCGCAAAAAATGATTCCCTATCTGACCGAGATTTTCGGCAATCCAGCCAGCCGTTCGCATGTTTTTGGCTGGGACGCCGACAAGGCTGTCGAGACCGCGCGTGAACAGGTCGCCGCGCTGGTGAATGCAGACCCCAAGGAAATTGTTTGGACCAGCGGGGCTACCGAATCCAACAATCTCGCCATCAAGGGCGCCGCAAATTTTTACGCCGGCAAGGGAAAACACCTGATCACGATCAAGACAGAGCACAAGGCTGTGCTGGATACGGTGCGCGAACTTGAGCGGCAGGGTTTCACTGCCACCTATCTGCTGCCGATGGATAACGGCCTGATCGATCTTGACGCGCTCAAAGCTGCGATCCGCCCCGACACTATCCTGATTTCGGTCATGCACGTAAACAACGAAATCGGCGTGATACAGGACATCGTTGCCATCGGCAACCTGTGCCGCGAAAAGGGCATTGTATTTCATGTCGATGCCGCACAATCCACCGGCAAGGTGGAAATCGATCTGAAAAAACTGCCAGTCGATCTGATGAGTTTTTCGGCGCACAAGACCTACGGCCCGAAAGGAATCGGCGCACTGTATGTTCGACGCAAACCCCGCGTGCGCATCGAGGCGCAAATGCACGGCGGCGGCCACGAGCGCGGCATGCGCTCGGGCACACTGGCAACCCACCAGATCGTCGGCATGGGCGAGGCGTTTCGCATCGCCAAGGTGGAGATGGCGACTGAAAACAAGCGCATCCTCGCCTTGCGAAACAAGCTGCTCAAGGGTCTGCAGGATATCGATGAGGCGTACATCAATGGCGATCTTGAACGGCGTGTACCCCACAATCTCAACGTCAGCTTTAACTATGTCGAGGGTGAATCGCTGATGATGGCAGTGAAGAATCTGGCGGTATCTTCCGGTTCAGCGTGCACCTCTGCGAGCCTTGAACCTTCCTATGTGCTGAAAGCGATCGGACGCAATGACGAGCTGGCGCATTCCTCGATTCGCTTCAGTGTCGGACGCTTCACAACCGATGAGGACATCGATTACACGGTGGCACTGATCAAGAGCAAGGTTGCGCAATTACGCGATCTGTCCCCGCTCTGGGACATGTTCAAGGCGGGGATCGATCTATCCACCGTCAACTGGGTGCATGGCACAGAGTCTCACCGTGACCAGGAGCAGGCGGCAGCACATTAATAACTTAAGGAGTTGAAAATGGCATACAGCGACAAAGTACTGGATCACTACGAAAATCCCCGCAACGTCGGCACGATGGACAATGAGGATGAAGATGTAGGCACCGGCATGGTGGGTGCTCCCGCCTGCGGCGACGTGATGAAGCTGCAGATCAAGGTTGATGCGAACGGCATCATTGAGGATGCAAAATTCAAGACTTACGGCTGTGGCAGCGCCATCGCCTCGTCATCGCTGGTCACCGAGATGCTCAAGGGCAAGACGCTGACACAGGCACTCGACATCAAGAACACCACCATCGCTGATGAACTGGCGCTGCCCCCGGTAAAAATCCACTGCTCGATACTTGCCGAAGATGCAATCAAGGCGGCAGTAGCGGATTACCGTACCAAGCACGATGTGGGCGGTGTCAGCTATCCGGTATGCGCACCTGCTCATTGATCAACCTTAACCCACACAGGAGTTCACCATGTTAGAAGAAGCAATTATTGATGCCCCGGTCATATTCTCCGAGGGCGCGGCATTGAAAGTCAAAGAGATGATTGTCGAGGAAGGCAATGCAAAACTTAACCTGCGCGTCTATGTGACAGGAGGCGGTTGCTCCGGCTTCCAGTACGGTTTCGCGTTCGACGAAACCATCAACGAGGACGACACCCGCATAGAAAAGCACGGCGTCACGCTGGTCGTCGATGCGATGAGTTTTCAATACCTGGTGGGCGCAGAAATCAACTACGAGGACGGCCTGGAAGGTGCACGCTTTCTCATCAAGAATCCGAATGCGGCAACCACCTGCGGTTGTGGCAGTTCGTTTTCCATGTAACCACGAGGACTTTATCATGGCAGTCACCCTGACCGAGAGCGCGGCAAAACGCGTAAGCAAGTTTATTGAAAATCGCGGCAAAGGCGTGGGTTTGCGGCTTGCGGTAAAGACCAGCGGTTGTTCGGGTTTTGCCTATGCAATCGAATTTGCCGATGCAACAGAACCCGATGATTTACTGTTCGAAAGCTTCGGGGTCACCGTGCTCGTCGATCCGAAAAGCCACGCATTTCTCGCCGGCACTGAGCTTGATTTTGTCCGCGAAGGATTGAACGAAGGCTTCAAATTCAACAACCCCAATGTCACAGCAAATTGCGGCTGCGGTGAAAGCTTCAGCGTTTAAAAATGGATGCCTCCACCAACAATTATTTTGAACTCTTCGGCCTGCCGCCGCGCTTTGCCATCGACCTGACTACGCTGGAAAAAGAGTTCCGCCGTTTGCAGGGCGAGTTGCACCCGGATCGTCATGTCAGCGATGATGAATTGGAGCGCCGTGTTGCCCTGCAGCTTTCCACCACGGTAAACGATGCCTACCGGACCTTGCGCCAGCCGTCCAGCCGCGCGCAATGCCTGATAGACATGGCGCCCGAAGCAAAAAAAACCGACACAACGCTTACTCCTGCATTCCTGATGGCGCAAATGGAATGGCGTGAAGCCATCGAGCGTGCCAAGCGTGATGAAGAAGCACTGGATGCACTTGCTCATCAATTGCGCAACGAGGTGCTTGAGCATGAAAAGGATCTGGCAGAAGCGCTGGATGCGCGCAGCGATTTTGAAAGCGCCGCAATGCGCGTGAATGAGCTGCGTTTTTACGAACGACTGCGCGCCGAAATTAACGATGCGCTGGATCAACTGGATAACTAAGCCATGGCACTGCTACAGATCGCCGAACCTGGCTTAAGCGCCGCCCCCCACCAGCACAGGCTGGTAGTCGGTATCGACTTGGGCACCACGCATTCACTGGTGGCGACCGTGCGCAGCGGTGTGTCTGAAGTTCTTCCGGATAGCTCCGGCAGGGCATTGCTACCATCTGTCGTGCACTACGCTGCCAACGGCAGCATCGATGTTGGCTGGTCGGCACGCGACGGTGCGAGCCGCGATCCGCGCAATACGATCGTGTCGGTCAAGCGCTTCATGGGGCGCGGCGTTGCCGACATTGCCGGCATAGCAGCAATGCCTTACAACTTCATCGAAGCGCCCGGCATGGTCAAGCTTCAAACGGTGGCAGGCGAATTAAGCCCTGTGGAAATATCCGCCGAAATTCTCAAGGTGCTGCGCATACGCGCCGAGGAAAGTCTGGGCGGCGAACTGACGGGTGCTGTGATCACAGTGCCTGCCTATTTCGACGATGCACAGCGCCAGGCCACCAAGGACGCCGCAAGGCTTGCCGGCATCACCGTGTTGCGGCTGATCAACGAACCCACTGCGGCGGCCATCGCCTATGGACTTGATAACGCTTCCGAAGGCATCTACTGCGTCTATGATCTGGGCGGCGGCACTTTCGATTTTTCGATATTGCGCTTGACGCGCGGTGTGTTCGAAGTGCTGGCCACCAACGGGGATTCGGCTTTGGGCGGCGATGACTTCGATCGCTGCATCCATGACTGGGTCGTGACATCGCTCAATCTGCCCCCACTGGGTGCAGAAGATGCACGCCTGCTGCTCACCGAGTCGCGTCTTGCCAAAGAACGCCTGACCGATCTTGCGACGACGGAAGTTTCATGCACACTGTCAAACGGCACAGCGGTCAGCGCGATACTCAGCCGGGACACATTCAACAGTTTGACAAAAGCACTGCTCGACAAGACTTTTTCCCCGGTGCGCCGTGCGCTGCGCGACACCGGTTTGCAGATGAGCGAAGTCAACGGAGTCGTGCTGGTGGGAGGCGCTACCCGTATGCCGCATTTACGCACAGCGGTTGCCGAACTCTTCAAGCAGACACCGCTCACCAATGTTGATCCGGATCAGGTCGTATCTCTGGGGGCCGCGATACAAGCCAATGCGCTGGCCGGCAACCAGGCGGGTGACGAATTGCTGCTGCTGGACGTGATCCCGCTTTCGCTTGCCATTGAAACCATGGGCGGCCTGTCCGAAAAAGTCATCCCGCGCAATTCCACCATCCCCTCGGCACGCGCGCAGGAATTCACCACCTTCAAGGACGGTCAGACTGCGATGAGTTTCCATGTTGTACAGGGTGAACGCGAACTGGTGGCGGAGTGCCGCTCGCTGGCGCGTTTCGAGTTGCGCGGCATTCCGCCCATGGCAGCAGGCGCGGCACATATCCGCGTGACCTTTCAGGTCGATGCGGATGGTCTGTTGAGCGTGATCGCCCGCGAACAAAGCACCGGTGTCGAAGCATCGGTGGCGGTCAAACCCTCCTATGGCCTGAGTGACACGCAAGTCGCACAGATGCTGGAGGATGCCTATGGAAAAGCGGACAGCGACATGCGCGAGCGCATGCTGAGGGAAGCACAGGTGGACGCAAGGCGCCTGCTCGATGCAACGCAATCGGCACTCGCGCAGGATGGTGAAGCGCTGCTTTCACCCACCGAGCGCGGCGCCGTCTCACAGGGCATATACGCGCTTGCCGATGCCATTGAAACAAGCGGCCCGGACGGGTTGAAAATACTCAAACGGGCAAGCGATGAGCTTAACCGCATCACTCAGGATTTTGCCGCCAAACGCATGAATGCAAGCATACAACTTGCGCTGACCGGACGTAATTTGAACGAACTGGAAACACATATCTAACAGGTGCCCTATGCCGCGCATAACCATCATGCCTCATGAAATCAGTTGCCCAGAGGGTTCATCATTCGACGCCAAGGCGGGTACTTTTCTGTGCGATGCCTTGCTGAAAAATGGCATTGAAATCGAACACGCCTGCGAAAAATCCTGCGCCTGCTCCACCTGCCACGTCATCATTCATGAAGGATATGCCTCTCTCACTCCTGCAGAGGAAGATGAAGAAGATCAGCTCGACAAAGCCTGGGGGCTAACTCCCCAGTCACGCCTGGCCTGCCAGGTGATCGTGCGTCACGACGATCTGCTCGTTGAAATGCCGCGCTATTCCATCAATCTGGCACAGGAAGGTCACTGAAGTTTTTTCATCCAGCACTGTTACAAAAACGACAAACGCGACACTCAAGCTGAAACCCCTCTTCTGCCGAATCCGGCAACTTCTTTGCAAGATCATGAAAAGTAAACGATAAATTCAATCAGCGGTTGCTGGCACAAGTATTGCTGTGATTAGCTTGAGACGATTTGCATTACACGGGAAGCCCATCATGGTTACGATCAACGACACAACACTGCGCGATGGCGAGCAAACTGCCGGCGTGGCATTCAGCGCAGAGGAAAAAATCGCCATTGCCAAGGCGATCTCTCACGCGGGTGTACCGGAGATGGAGATCGGCATTCCTGTCATGGGTAGCTCTGAAATCGACCTGATCAATGCCATCGCGGATTTGCACCTGCCCTCCAGGCTGATGGTGTGGGGGCGCATGTGTGAAGCGGATATGCTTTCGATAGCCCGCTGCAGGGCGGATATCGTCAACCTGTCCATCCCGGTGTCTGACATACAGATCGAACACAAACTGGGACGCGACCGCGAATGGGTGCTGGCGCAGATACTCAAATTCATTCCGCGCGCGCTGGATCTTGGCCTTGAGGTATGTGCAGGCGCTGAAGACGCCTCGCGTGCGGACAGCGAGTTTCTGCTGCGTGTGGCCGAAGCTGTGCAGCAGGCGGGCGCAAGCCGTTTGCGTTTTGCGGATACGCTGGGGTTGCTTGATCCGTTCTCCACTTTCAGCCGGATCAACAGGCTGCGCCGCGAAGTCGATGTGGATCTGGAAATGCATGCCCACAACGACCTGGGCCTGGCGACCGCCAACACGCTTGCCGCGATCTGCGCAGGGGCTACGCATGTCAATACCACCGTGAACGGACTGGGAGAACGCGCAGGCAACGCGCCGCTGGAAGAAGTGGTGATGGCGCTGCGCCATCTGTATAACATCGAGACAACGATCGATACGATGCACTTCCCAAAAATCTCAGCGCTTGTAGCAAAGGCCTCGGGACGCGCAGTTCCTGTCAACAAGAGCATCGTCGGCGAAGCGGTATTCACCCACGAGTCAGGCATCCATGTGGATGGCCTGATCAAGAATCCGCGCAACTATGAAACCTTCAGCCCGGCAGAAGTCGGCCGCGAGCATCGCACCGTGCTGGGCAAGCATTCCGGCTCTCACTCGGTCATCAATGCCTATGCAAAAATCGGCCTGATACTTTCCGACATCGAAGCGCGCTGCTTGCTTGACATGATCCGCAACCATGCCACAGAAACCAAGTGCATCCCGAGCATTGAAGACCTGAAGCGCTTTTATCTTGAAAACGCGGCTTGCAACAATGTCATGCCGTCATGATGAACGGGAAAACAGCCATGAATGCCATCACCGATGACTGCATCGCACCTCCTGTTCAAGCAGGGCTGTGGAAAACGATGCGCGAAGACATCGCGTGCGTATTCAAACGCGATCCGGCGGCACGCAACACGCTTGAGGTCATCACAATTTATCCCGGCGTACACGCGCTCGTATTGTACCGGCTTGCCAACGCACTGTGGCGGCATCAGCTGCGCTATGGCGCAAGGCTCATCAGCTTTATCGCGCGCATGCTGACCCAGATTGACATTCATCCGGGCGCCACCATCGGACGCCGTTTCTTCATCGACCACGGCTGCGGCGTGGTGATCGGCGAGACCGCCGAGATCGGCTCCGATGTCACGCTTTATCACGGCGTGACCTTGGGTGGAACCACATGGAATCCCGGCAAGCGCCATCCGACGCTGGGCGACGGTGTGGTGGTTGGCGCTGGTGCGAAAATTCTGGGCCCTGTCACGATAGGCAACAACGCGCGCATCGCCGCCAATTCGGTGGTGATTGAAAATGTCGCGGCAGAAATGACGGTGGTCGGTATTCCCGGCCGCATGGTGGTACCCAAGAATCAGCGCCGCATCACCGCCGACGGCATTGATCTGGATCATCACCGCATGCCGGATCCGGTGGGCAAAGCCATCAGCTGCCTGCTCGATCGCATCGACAATCTGGAACAGCAGTTAGCCCGACTATCAGGGGAAGATGGCGCTTCGGGAATTTGCCAGACCTGCGATGCCGATGACTGCGCTCAACCTTCTTTCGACGGCAGCCTGAAGCCGGAACCCGTCCACTTATACAGCTAAGGAGAAACAAAATGACCACCATGATCCAGAAACTGACGCAGTTCTCCGCAGCCGAGGAATTCCTCGATTTCTTCGGCATTCCCTATGAACAGCCGGTGGTCAATGTGTACCGGCTGCATATCCTCAAGCGCTTCTATCAGTACCTGCGCCAGGAAAACCTGGGTGCGCTGGACGAAGTCGCCATGTTCAAAGAGTACCGCGCATTGCTGCTGCGTGCCTATGAAGACTTCGTGCACTCGACAGCGGCCAAGGAAAAAGTTTTCAAGGTATTTCAGGATGCCGACGCGAAGAGCTTCACGCTGGACAAACTGAAATCCACTCTGCCCACATAAGGAGACTGCCATGCACATCGTCGTCTGCATCAAACAGGTTCCGGACAGCGCGCAGATCCGCGTGCACCCTGTCACCAACACGATCATGCGCCAGGGGGTGCCGGCCATCGTCAATCCGTATGACTTGTTCTCGCTGGAGGAAGCACTGCGCCTCAAGGACAAGCATGGCGGCCGCGTGACGGTGATCAGCATGGGTCCGCCACAGGCTGAAGGCGCATTGAAAAAATGCATTTCATTCGGTGCTGATGATGCGATCCTCGTGACCGACCGAGCCTTCGCCGGTGCCGATACGCTGGCCACTTCTTTTGCACTGGCAGCGGCCATTACGCAAATCGAGAAAGACATGAAAGTGGACATGGTGTTCGCCGGCAAGCAGACCATAGACGGCGATACCGCACAGGTGGGCCCGGGCATCGCCAAACGCCTCGACATGCAGCTCTTGACCTATGTGTCGCAGATCGATGCGCTCGATCTGGATAAAAATGAAATTCAAGTGCAGCGACGCGCCGAAGGCGGCGTGCAGGTTTTAAAAACAAAGTTGCCCTGTCTCATCACCATGCTCGAAGGATCCAACGAGATGCGCTTCGCCACCATGGAGAACATGTTCCGCGCCGCGCGTTATCCGGTCAAGACATGGAACAAGGATGCCGCCGGCATCGATGACGTCAGCAAGATTGGGCTGAAGGGTTCGCCCACACTGGTGAGCAAGGTGTTCGCACCCAAGCCCAAAACCGTCAAAGCGGAACTGATCGACACGGAAAGCCACGAGCCGCGCGACATTGCGCTAACTCTGGTTGGCAAGCTTTTCACCCAGCATCCGAAACTGTGCGACAGCATCATCAGGCGTGCTGCCTGAAACAATTCGAGAGAGGCAAGCCATGAGTGACGCATCTGCACCATCTGAGGCACCGGCAAAAAAACCCGCCGGCCGCGGCAATTTTGAACTAGACGAGCGCCTGAAGGCATACAAAGGCGTGTGGGTTTTTATCGAGCATGAACGTGGCGAGGTTCATCCCGTTTCCTGGGAGCTGCTGGGGGAAGGCCGCAAGCTGGCTGACCGGCTGGGGGTCGAACTGTCGGGCGTAGTGATGGGATCACCCGGTCTACCGACACGCCGCTTCTGCGAGGAAGCCTTTTTCCACGGTGCGAACAGCTGCTACCTGATCGAGGATGCGGTCCTTGCCAATTACCGCAATGAGTCTTTTACCAAGGGCCTCACTGATCTGGTCAACGCTTACCAGCCGGAAATTCTGCTGCTGGGTGCAACGACCCAGGGACGAGATCTTGCCGGCAGCGTGGCAACCACGCTGCAAACAGGACTCACTGCCGACTGTACCGAGCTCAACATCGATCCTGACAACCGCGGTCTTGCCGCGACACGCCCTACTTTCGGCGGCAGTCTTTTGTGCACCATTATCACCAAAAATTACCGGCCGCAGATGGCCACCATCCGCCCGCGCGTGATGTCCATGCCGGAGCGCGACAGCAGCCGCTCAGGCCGCATTATCGAACATCCCCTTAACATGATTGAAACTGACATCATCACCAAGGTGCTCGAATACATCCCGGACGACACACGCGACAAACCTCAGCTGCCCTTCGCGGACATCATCGTATCGGGCGGCCGCGGCATGAAACGACCGGAAAATTTCCAGCTGATATGGGATCTGGCCCAGGTGCTCGGCGCCGAAGTGGGCGCCACGCGCCCCATCATCCAGGCAGGCTGGGTTGAGGCAGAGCGCCAGGTCGGCCAGTCGGGCAAGACGGTGCGCCCCAAGCTTTATATTGCAGCCGGCATTTCGGGGGCGATTCAACACCGCGTCGGCATGGAAGGATCGGATGTGATCATCGCGATCAACAACGATCCCAATGCGCCGATTTTCGACTTCGCCACTTACGGCATTGTCGGCAATGCGATGACGATATTGCCGGTACTGACAGACATATTCAGACAGAAGCTGGCGACAGCGAGGCTGGCAGGCTAAAAAGGAGAACCATCATGACTGAAAAATTCGATGCAATCGTCGTCGGTGCCGGCCCCTCAGGCAATGCCGCCGCCTACACCATGGCGAAGGCCGGGCTGAAAGTGCTGCAACTGGAACGCGGCGAATATCCCGGTTCGAAAAACGTGCAGGGTGCGATCCTTTACTCGGACGCGCTGGAGCGTATCATCCCCGATTTTCGCGACGATGCGCCGCTGGAACGACACATCATCGAACAGCGCATGTGGGTGCTGGATGATGAATCCTACGTTGGCATGCACTATCGCTCGGACGATTTCAACAAGCCGCCGTACAATCGCTACACCATCATCCGCGCGCAGTTCGACAAGTGGTTTTCGCAAAAAGTGCAGGAAGCGGGCGCGCTGCTGATCTGCGAAACGACAGTCTCCGACCTGATCATGGACGGCAAGCGCGTGATCGGTGTGCAGACCGACCGCCTGGGCGGATCGATCTATGCCGATATCGTGATCCTGGCCGACGGCGTCAATTCACTGCTTGCCAGCAAGGCAGGTTTCCATCCTGAACTCGATCCTAAAAACGTGGCGCTGGCGGTGAAGGAAATTCATTTCATGCCACAGGAAACAGTGGAGTCGCGCTTCAATGTAAGCGGGGATGCGGGTGTCGTGATCGAGATGGCGGGTAAGATCACCAAGGGCATGATGGGTACCGGATTTCTTTACACCAACAAGGAGTCGGTAACGCTCGGTGTGGGCTGCATGCTGTCCGACTTGAAGATGCAAAAAATATCTCCCAACCAGTTGCTGGAAGAAATGAAAGCGCATCCTTCCATCGCGCCGCTGCTTGAAGGTGGCGAGATGAAAGAATATACCGCCCACCTGATTCCAGAAGGCGGCTTCAACGCGATCCCGCAACTGTGGGGCGATGGCTGGATGATCGTCGGCGACTCGGGGATGTTCGTCAATGCCGTTCACCGTGAAGGATCGAATCTTGCAATGACCACGGGTTGTCTCGCTGCCGAAACTGTGATCGAACTGGCTACAGAGCAGAAGCCCTGTACCGCGAAGAACCTGGCGCGTTACCGCGAAAAACTCGATGACTCATTTGTCATCAAGGATCTGAAAAAGTACAAGAATATGCCCAGCGTATTCCACGGCAACCCGCAATTTTTTACCACCTATCCGGAGATGCTCAATCAGGCAGCCCACAAGATGCTGAAGGTTGACGGCGTGGACAAGAAGACCAAAGAAAAACAGATCAGGAGCAATTTCAAACAGCAGCGTTCGCTGTTCGGCCTGATGGGCGATGCCTACAAATTATGGAGGGCTTTCGAATGAGCACCAATCCAAAAGTGGAAGAGAAACTGTTCCAGAACCGTTATCGCGTGGATTCCGGACATCCCCACATCAATATCAGGGATGCGGATATTTGCTCGCTGCAGTGCGAATCAAAACAATGCACCGTGTGCTGCCCCGCCGGTTGCTATACGGAGGAAGGCAACGGCCGCGTCGTACTGATCACCGACGGCTGCCTGGAATGCGGCACCTGCCGCATCATCTGTAATGATTTTCGCAATGTGGACTGGGAGTATCCGCGCGGCGGCTATGGCATCCTCTTCAAGTTCGGCTGATATCATGAGCACCCAAGAGGAAGTTGTCGTACCCATGGCGGTTACCGAACGCATCCACTGGATAGGCGCGTTCGATCCCAAGATGCGCACCTTCGATGTCATCCTCAAGACACCCAACGGCACCACCTATAACTCTTACCTGGTACGCGGTTCGATGGGTGTGGCGGTGATCGACACCGTCAAGGCCGAGACTGCCGAGCAGTTTTTTGCGAGGCTTGAAGCCGTTGCAAGCTACGATGAAATCAAGGTCATCGTGCTCAATCATCTGGAGCCCGACCACTCAGGCGCATTGCCCGAGCTGATGCGCCGCGCGCCAAATGCGACGCTGTATATCTCTGAGGCGGCGCAGCAAATGTTGAAAGCGCTACTCAACAACAGCGACATTCCCTACACCTCCGTCACGACCAACGACCGAGTGAGTCTGGGCGATCGCACCCTGCGTTTTCTGAACACGCCTTATTTGCATTGGCCTGACACGCAATGCACCTACCTTGAAGAAGAGGGCGTGCTGTTTTCCGGCGACGTGTTCGGCTGCCATTATTGCGACGAGCAACTGTTCAACGACCGCGTGGGCGACTTCCGTTTTTCCTTCGAGTATTACTACTCGCACATCATGCGCCCCTTCAAGCACTACGTGCTGAGCGCCCTTGAGTTAATAGAGCCGTTACAGATCAATCTCATCGCGCCCACTCACGGGCCGATCCTGCGCGACCATCCACGCCATTACGTCGAGCGTTATCGCGAGCTGTCCACACCGCGCCTGCATCTGGAGAGAGATCACGGCGTGAAGACCATGATTATTTTCTATATCAGCTCCTACGGCAACACCATGCATATGGCCGAAGCAATCCGCGATGGCGCGGCAGAAGTGGGCGGTTTCCGCATCTCGCTGTACGACCTGGAAGGCGGAGAGGTGGAGCCTTTTGTCGATCTGGTTGAGGAAGCCGACGCGATACTGGTGGGCTCGCCCACCATCAACGGCGACGCGGTAAAACCCGTATGGGACCTGCTTTCCTCCTTTGCCAAGATCAACGTCAAGGGCAAGGTGGCAGGCGCCTTCGGCTCCTATGGCTGGTCGGGCGAAGCGGTGCGCATGGTCGAAGACAGGCTGCGCGGCCTGAAAATGCGCGTGCCGGCAGGCGGCCTGCGCATCAAGCTGATACCCAGCGAAACTGAACTGGAAGACTGCCGCGACTATGGCCGCGACATAGGCAGCTTCCTGATGGGTAGACCAAGAGCGCGCGAGATAGACATGTCGCAGCTGACGGCAGCCTGAGATCGATCAGCGTCTTATGCAGAGTCTGAATTGTCAACCTAACCTTTGAAAGAAAATCATGGCTAAAGCGAAAGTGAAGTTTGCGGATGTCAACGTCACCGTCACGGTGCCGGTGGGCACGCGCATCATCGAAATATCGGAAAAGGTCGGTTCATACATCGCTTACAACTGCCGCGAAGGGGATTGCGGAAGCTGTCTGTTCACCGTGCTGGATGGCGCTGATAATCTTTCAAAACCTTCTGCTCTGGAAAAGGCAACGCTGTTAGCGCATTTTCAGGAAGTGCTGGATGGCTGGCGCGGTGCAAAAGATATCGACTCGTTGCAGGCGATGATGCTGCGCGAAAATTTTGCCGGAAAAACCTGCCGCCTGGCTTGCCAGACCCAGGTGTTCGGCGACGCCACGGTGTCTCCATGATGAAGTCTATGCATAAAACAAGGCGCCATCTCAACCCCCACACACAAGGAGAAGCATCGTGGCCAAAGCAAAACTGACCTTCGCCGACATCGACGTCACGGTGACCGTACCGGCCGGCACCCGCATCATTGAAGTCTCGGAGAAAGTCGGCGCCGGCATTATCTACGGCTGTCGTGAAAGCGATTGCGGCACCTGCCTCACAAAAGTAATCACGGGCATGGAAAATCTTTCAGAGCCTTCGGCTATCGAGCTTGCCACACTGGCAGAAAAAAAGGCCGGGCCAAACATGCGGCTCGCCTGCCAGACGCTGGTGCTGGGCGATGCGACTATCAGGCCAGGAAACTGAATATACTTTTTTATCTTAAAGGAAAGCAACATGTCAAAACCCGTCAAACACGTATTCGTCTGTTCCCAATCCCGCCCCGCCGGACATCCACGCGGTTCCTGCGCAGAGAAGGGTTGCAATGAGGTACTGCAGACTTTCTGGCAGGAACTGCAAAAGCGCAACGCCTATGATCGCATCGCCGTGACCTATTCAGGTTGCCTGGGTCCTTGCGACCAGGGTGCGAATGTGCTGGTCTATCCCGAAGGCGTGCTCTATGGCCACGTCACCAAGGAAGATGTGCTGGAAATTTTTGACTCGCATCTTGTTGGTGACGTGCCTGTCGAACGTCTGCGGGTACCTGCCGGGAGCTGGTGATGAAAGGTCTGGACACTGCTACTGACCCGATAACCCTGTTCGGCGGCGAAGCCAGCCCGGTTATTGCTCAATTGCTCAAAGACGCGGCGGCAGCCTACCAGCAGACCAACCGCGCAGAGGCGATACTGTGGAGCGCACAGGCGATTGACCCCGCCTGTCTGCCGGTGTACTTCGCCTTATACAAATTTTATTTCTACAAATTTCGCCTTGAGGACGCTGAAAAAGTCGCCTTGATGGGATTGAACACTGCAGCAAAGCTGGGCGGTTTCCCGGCCGAATGGTCACGTCTGTCTTTTTCCGATGCGAATTGGGACTCAATGGATGGCGCGCAACATTTCTATCTGTTTACACTCAAAGCGCTGGCTTTCATACGACTGCGCATGGGAAGACGCGCGGAAAGTCTCGAGCTTCTCGTCAAGTTGCTGGAACTGGATCCCGGCGATTCAGTTGGAAGCTCCGTGATTCGCGATCTGGCCAACGGGTAGGGATGCGAATCTCACCGCTCCGCCAATATCCCTGCCGCCACGCCTGTGGCGTTTTTGATTTCCCTGCGCACTCGTGCTAAAGACCGCGTTTGGCATTATCATGCCGACCACCCAATAATAATTTGGCTGTGTCATCGTTAAGTGTTGTTATCTTGTCAACCGATTGAAAGATAAAACGCTATTAAAAATAGAGCGTTTTATGAAAGTTTGGCATGAAAAATACGAAAGTTAAGCAAGTTATGCGAAAGGCATGTCCAGCTACCTGAATGCCCACCACATCAAAATATTCGATTACGCCAAAACTTTTGCGGATCCGTTGCGCGAACGCATTCGCCAGTGTGCGCACGATTTGGCAGCGGCGCAGAAAGTGACCATCGAGCACGTCAACAAGTCGCATATTCGCAAGGAAGATCAGGTCGCACGCGTGATTGATCAGCGCGGCAGACATCCTGGACTGGTGCAGCTCTCTCCGCAATAAAGGCATGTTCCGCCTATAAATTAAGTGGATAGTTTGGCAGGTGAAATTTTTTCCCACACCCTGACAAACGTGTCAAGCACTATTTTTTCTATTTCGTTTCATTGACGCGCCGCGTAATAAAATCCTGCCTGACAAAAAAACCTATTCAATAAACCAACGCGTACAAAGCACCACGGCGACCCTCCGTATTGATGTTACAAGCCATATGTGCATTTATGTGCCGGACACCGTTACCAAACGGGTGAGTGCTTCAAAAACCGTTCGTGCTGATGTCCTTCGATATCTCAGGAGGCGCTATAGAAGCATGGACGGTTTTTTATAGGTTAAACTGCGTTTTCTGGGTTAAAGGATACACAGGCGGCTTTGAACTTCTGCTGCGTTTTCATCTCTCAGGCGTGCGCGTTGTTTCACGCTTTTTGCGGACACCCGCTACGCGGATTGCCTGCTTGACTTTTTTTGTGTTTTTGCGAGTTACTGCATTTGGCAGTATTCCTGCGAAAACCTTTTTCGTGGATGACTGCTTTTTCTGGCAACCACAATTTTTTCAAACCGAAGTCAGAACAAGGATTACGATGATGACAAAACTACGCTGGCTACTCCCGACACTGATGCTGGGCGCATGCGCAACCCAGCCGCCTGCCGGTCTTTCAACAGGTCCATTTACAGACATCACGCCGCTTGCGGCCCAGACCCAGAATTTCGCCGGCAACAAGGTGCGCTGGGGCGGGACCATCGCAAGCGTCTCGCCGAAGAAAGATGAAACCTGCTTCCAGTTGGTGAGCCACGCCCTCGATTCTTCTGCTCGCCCCGAGGAAGAGGACAAGTCGGAGGGACGCTTCATGGCCTGTGCCACAGGATTCTACGATCCTGCCATTTATGCTGTGGGGCGTGAAGTCACTGTGACAGGGATGTTACAGCCCCCTGTATCCGGCAAGATCGGGGAATACGAATACCGTTTTCCTCTCGTTTCTGCCGAAACAATCTATCTGTGGCCCAAACGCGAAGTCCGGCAGAATTATCCTGCGCCCTACTACCCGATATGGTATTCACCAGGCCCGTGGATGATGGGTCCGTGGTAGGCCGGCTGCATGGCCAGATCACGCCTTAACCAACACGGACTTTTAAAAAACCACAAAAGGACATCTGCCCCCTTGTGGCTCACAGAGTCCGCATCTGTTCAACTCTTTTTGCGACGCGCCGCAATGAAACCCAGCATCCCTACGCCGGATAATATCAGCGCGCTTTCACTGGGCTCCGGCACAGCCGTAACGCAGCTGATACCTCCTGTGTAACTTCCTGCCGAAGTCCCGGTGATCTTGAAATCGTAGGTGCCGGCACTCAAAGGCGTGGTGGTATAAAGTTCAACATAGGTTGGATAAGAGGCCGTTGTCAAGCCGCTTACCGGACTACCGGACTCAAGGAGGCTGGCACTTAATCCTTTAACACCGCTAGGCCCGGTGAAGGTCGCGAAATACCCATCGAAAGATGAACTCGTGATGGTGAATGAATAGTCATTCGTTAAAACGGGTTTCGTCAAGGTGCCGGTAAAGCTAAGATCGAAAGTGCTGGCATTCGCCTGCCCCGAGATTGCCAGAACAGTAGCCAGCCCAAAAGCTAATTTTGATAATTGGTAGTTCATGATCATTCCTTTAAATAAATTTAAAACGGAGTACCCGTGAAATACTCAGCAAGTTTTGTACCACGGACCACCGCGCCAATTCATTTCACTACCGCAGCAACAAAGCCGGTTGAATATCTTCCCTGATGCGTTATGGGAATTCCTTAGTATTTTATTGGGACAAGAGCACATTCGAGCCGATTCAGACATATCAATTTCGCCATCAATGTCAGTATGTAAGTTGCCATAATGACTTTGTTAAATACTGAATATTGAAGCGTGCATCGCCCTCATATAGTGCCAATTCATTTTTTAATGCACCACGAAGCGACAATCAACACTGCTGCTGCTTGACTATTTGGATGCGCCGTGAGATGGTTTGCCTTCATGAAAGCCGACATCAATATTGCCGAACTGCTGCAGGGCGTGGACGGACTGGTCACGTTGCCTCAAGTGTTCCTGCGCATCAATCAACTCGTGGAAGATCCAGACAGCACCATGTCCGACATCGCCCGGGCCGTGAGCCAGGACCCTTCCTTCACCGTGCGCATGTTGCGCGTGGCCAACAGTCCTCTTTACGGTTTTTCATCGACCATAGACACCGTCGACAAGGCGGTGTCGGTGATCGGCACCAGCCAGATCCGCAATCTCGCGCTGTCGATGTCGGTTGCCAATACCTTTGCCGGCCTGCCCAACAATCTGGTGACGATGGACAATTTCTGGCGCCACAGCCTGTATTGCGCACTGATCGCCCGCATCCTGGCAAAGCAGGCGCGGGGCTGCGATCCGGCGGCGGCATTTACAGCGGGATTGCTGCACGACATTGGCGAGCTGATCATATTCAACCGGATGCCTGAACAGGCCAGGGATGTCCTGCTGCTGGTGCAGGATCAGCTGGACGATTTGCCAGTCTACCAGGCTGAACGGCAGGTCATCGGTTTTGACCATGCAGAAGTTGGCGGTGAACTGGCGCACCACTGGGGACTTCCGCCGCTATTGGAGGAATGCATCGCCTGCCACCACACCATCACCAAGGCACTGCGCTACCCGAAGGAAACAGCGCTGGTGCATCTTGCCAATATCCTTGCGCAGATGGCGGAAGTGGACACGCTGGCGCTTGATGATGTCTCGCCCGTTGATCCGCTTGCCTGGAAAATCACGGGTCTTGATATAGACATCATCGAACAGGTGATATGCTGTGCCCAGCAGGAAATTGTCGAAACCGAAAAACTGTTTCTCGGCAACTGACCATGGCTGCCGTCCCTCACCCCCCGCTTGCGCTACCAGGATTCGAGCATGTACGCAGAAGCTGGAACAACACTTACGAAACCTACGCCGCAAGGATACTTCCCGGCGAATATTACGTCACGAAAAGCGATGAAGGTGTCTATACCACGTTGGGCTCCTGCATCTCCGCCTGCATACGCGACAAGGTTTCCTGCGTCGGCGGCATGAATCACTTCATGCTGCCCGCATCGGCTGACGCGGACAACTGGAAATCGAACGGCCTGAGCGCGGCGACGCGTTACGGCAATTTCGCGATGGAGCATCTGATCAACGACATACTGAAAAATGGCGGACGACGCGAGAACCTGGAAGTCAAACTGTTTGGCGGCGGACGCATCCTGCAAAACATGACCGATGTCGGAATGAACAATATTATCTTTGCGCGTGATTACCTCAAGACCGAGGGTCTCAAGGTATCAGTAGAAGATGTAGGCGATATATTCCCGCGCATGGTGGTATATTTTCCCGCCACCGGAAAGGTTCGGGTTAAACGCCTGCGTTCATTGCACAACAACACCATCGTCGAAGAAGAAATTCGTTACCTCAAAACGGTTGAAAGCAAACCTGTGAGCGGCGATATCGAGTTGTTCTAGAAGTCAGAAGAATGGGCTTCGATACGTTGTTTTCACAGGCCATGCGCAAACATCTGGACGGCGATCTGGTGTCGGCCGAAGCGCTTTACCGCGAGATCATCCAGGCCGATCCGGACGATGCACAGGCCCGGCATTATCTGGGATTCTTGCTGCAACAGACCAGTCGGCTGGACGAAGCTTACACACAACTGTGCCGCGCGATCGAACTTGATGGAAGCCACGCCGAATGGCATTTCAATCTGGGCATCGTGACATCAAGACAGGGTCAGCTTGCAACCTGCATAGATGCATTTTCCGAAGCAGTCGCTATCGACCCGGACAAATATTTTTACTGGACCAATCTGGGCGCAGCGCTCGAATCGAACCAAGAATGGACAAGAGCCGAACAATGTTACCTTGCCGCGGTTGATCTCGACGCAAATTGTCCGGACGCATACTATTTGCTGTCCGCTTTATATGTGAAACAGGAACGCTATACCGAAGCAAAGCATTTCAATTACCACGGCGTTATCGCAGCACCTGCTGACAGCACATCCATCATCGCGCGCGGACAGGCTTACTATGAATTAGGCCGTGTGGAAGAGGCCATTGCATTATTTGAAAACTCGCTGCGTGCCGAACCTGACAATTCGATCGCTCGGCATTTGCTTAACGCATATCGGGGCGAACTGCCACCCGAGCAGTGTTCCGCTGCATATATCAAAGAGACGTTTAACAGCTTCGCAAACAGCTTTGACAACATCCTGGGCAGATTAAAATATTGCGGCCCGATGCTGGTGCGTGATTATCTCTCCACGCAGAATTATCCGTCAACCAGCCTCAACGTGCTGGATCTGGGATGCGGCACAGGACTGATAGGCGACGTGCTTAAACCTTATGCTCGCGTCCTCACAGGTGTCGATCTCTCTCGCCCCATGCTGGATCAGGCCAATGCCAAGCAGTGCTACCATCATCTGCATCAAACCGGCATCACGGAATTTTTGCGCTCATCCGCAGGGCAGTACGACCTCATCACCTGCATGGACACGTTGATCTATCTGGGCCGACTGGATGAGGTCTGCACACTGATTCATCAGAACCTTAAAATCGGCGGTCAACTGCTGTTCAGCACGGAGAAATTGACTGAATTCCCCGGCTATAAACTGAACGTCAGCGGCAGGTACAGCCATCATCAGGATTATCTGACAACGATATTGAACGACACCGGATTCAATATCCTGCAGGTACGCGACGTTACCATCAGAACAGAAGCCGGTTTCCCGATCGCAGGACAGTTCATTTGTGCTGTTCGCAAGGCATGACACCTGTATTCCAGTCACGGTTGCGATTCGCTCGTTCGACAAACATGCTATTTGTGGCAGCCAGTGCATTTGCAATGGCGGTGCGTTTGTAGTCCCAGTGTTTTTCATGGGCGGGCGGGTTGATGAGCATGGTCGGATTCGCTTCATACAGCAGGATATTGCCATCCACATCGATGCCGAAATCAATGCCGCAATAGTCAAGTTCCAGAGTCAGGCTGATGCGTTTCAGCGCCGATATGGCAGCGTTTCCCAGACAGGCTCTGAAGTCATTCAGAAAAGACGCCTCCTCATTGCGATACTGCTCATTCTCTTCCATGCCCGAACTGAAGTAATGAACGTTCCACTGTGCAGAGATTGCCAGATGTATCGGATAGAGCACGCCATTGATGAACATGACCCGGTATTTTCTGAACAGCGCATCTTCCGAACGGGAATCGAGAAACTCGATAGCCAGCAAACTATCCCCGGGCAATTCTTTAACAGCGGATTGCAATTCATTTTCGCTTTCTACGCGAACGAAATAATTCCCGCCGTGAAAACCAGGCGAGCGCAGCAGAATGGGTCGTTGTACCAGAACTTCTTTTCCGGCGTAAAAATCTGTTTTCACAACAAGACTCATGCGGGGCGATATCACACCTGGCAGCGCTGCCAGCCGCACGGCATTTTCAACCCGTCCGGTTTGCAGCACGGCTTCTGGGAGATTGATGACGGGCGCCTGTGACTTCTTTAGCAGATGGACAGACTTTTCCAGCGCGTCACGACACAGATCGGCATCGCCAATCGCATTAAACACCAGCTGATGATCGGGCAACGGGCCGTCAAAAAATTCCACTGCGAGTATCGTTGAATGAAACACCGAGCGATCGATCAAGAGTCGCCAGGGTATATTTCCATCCTGCGCGGACGCCAGAATCAGCAGCTCAATGTGCTTACCGTTCCCATAACAGCTCAAGGTGGATAAGGCATGCCCCTGATATCCCAACTTCCTGTGCAAAGCCGCACTTTCCTCATCACCCTGTCTTTTATATATCGATGCTAGCCCCCGATGCGCCCCGGCAAGAGCGTGATTGATCTGTAGCGCAATCTCGAAATGTTTTTTTGCGGCTGGCAAATCATCCCTGTATAAAAATACATTCCCCAAATAGACATGTGCTGTCGCGTCCTGCGGGTGATAATTGACCGCTGCCGAAAATGCGGTACATGCTGCGGACGTATATCCGGTTTCAAAAAGCAGAATACCCAGATTGACCCACGCACCGAGACTGTCCGGCACTTCATTGATGATTTGCAAAAAGATAGCCTTTGCCTGTTCTCTGTCTTCTTCTTTGCCGGATGTCGCCTGCAAACTGGCTAGCTTAAAGCGGGATGCGACAGAGTCTGCATCGCATGTAAGATCTGAATCCGAACAAAAATTTTCAGCGTTGGTTGTCATTCTGGCTGTTCTGTTTATGCAGGGCATACACTATGGCACAGCAAATCCGTTGCTAAAACAACAAAATAAAACAAGAATTGCTGCTTAAATTTCGCTTTAGGTGTAAAGTCGCGCCCCATTCTGGGCAAGACAAAATAAACAGGATGTAAAATGAGCGAAATCAAGCAAAAATTGCCTACACTGGTGCTAGGCGCAATCGGCGTGGTGTTTGGCGATATCGGCACAAGCCCCTTGTATGCGCTGCAAACCACCTTTACCGGCTCCGCTCCTCTGCCCGTCATCGAGGCGAACATCCTGGGCGTACTGTCATTGATGTTCTGGACCATCATGCTGCTGGTGTCACTCAAATATGTGACCATCATCATGCGCGCCGACAATCACGGTGAAGGCGGCTCGCTAGCCTTGCTTTCCATGGTCAGCGAACTGACTTCAAAAAGCCCGAAAACCAAATGGTTGGTCACCGCGTTGGGCGTGTTTGCCGCCGCGCTTTTTTTTGGCGACGGCATGATCACGCCTGCCATTTCCGTGCTGTCAGCAGTCGAGGGCCTGGATCTGGTTTCGCACCAGTTCAAAATCTATATATTACCAATCACCTTCATCGTGCTGACCGGATTGTTTCTCATTCAAAAGCGCGGAACCGCATCGGTCGGCATGGCCTTCGGCCCGATCATGATCGTATGGTTTATATGCCTGGGACTGTTTGGCCTCAATGCCATCCTGCAAAGCCCGCAGGTCTTATGGGCGATCAATCCTGTTTACGCCTACCATTTCTTGACTGCCGATCCTTGGTTAGCCTTTCTGGCTCTGGGCTCTGTGGTGCTTGCTATTACCGGCGGCGAGGCGCTATATGCCGACATGGGTCACTTCGGCAAATATCCGATACGCCTGGCATGGTTCGGCTTCGTGCTGCCCGCACTGGTGCTCAATTATTTCGGCCAGGGCGCGCTCTTGTTGCACAGCCCGAAGGCGATCGAAAATTCATTTTACCTGCTGGCGCCCGCATGGACACTGGTACCTATGGTGCTGCTCGCCACCGCTGCAACAGTGATCGCATCCCAAGCCGTGATTTCCGGCGCCTTTTCCCTGGCTAACCAATCGGTACAAATGGGATTCATGCCGCGCATTGAAGTGCGTCAGACTTCCGACAAGGCACAGGGACAAATCTATGTACCCTTCACCAACTGGGTTCTCTATCTGGCGGTCATCTACCTGGTCTTCACCTTCCAAAGCTCCAGCAACCTGGCGGCAGCGTACGGCATCGCCGTGACCGGCACCATGACCATCACCACCGTCCTGATCACCTTCGTGATGGTGCTGTACTGGCGTTGGCCGCTCCTGCTTGTCATTCCGCTGATCAGCGTACTGTTCATTACCGACCTGACTTTTTTTGCCGCAAATGCGCTGAAAATACCACAAGGCGGATGGTTTCCGCTGGGGATAGCGATCATCTCGTTTACCGTGCTCACCACCTGGAAGCGCGGACGAAAATTGCTGTTTGAAGAAATTGCACGCCAGTCCGTACCCATAAAGGTAGTTCTGGATGACGCGGATCATTTCAGCCGGGTAGAAGGCACGGCGGTGTTTTTAACCAATATCGGTGAAGGCGCGCCCTCCTCGCTGCTGCACAACATCAAGCACAACAAGGTATTGCATGAACGCAACATTTTGCTCACCGTCATCGTCGAGGACAAACCCTATGTCACGCAGGGCAACCGCTTGCTGATCGATGATATGGGCAAAGGTTTTTATCGCTTGAGAATTTTTTACGGATTTATGGACAGGCCAGACTTGCCTGCCGCATTGGAGCTCTGCGCCGCACTTGGGTTGCCCTTTGACATGATGACCACCTCATTCTTTATATCGCGAGCGATGATCGTATCATCTCCAAATCCAGGCATGGTGAAATGGCGCGAGCGACTGTTCCTGGCCTTGTCCAAGAATGCGATGAACGCGGCCGACTTCTTCAAGATCCCGACCAACCGCGTGATCGAAATGGGCACGCGCATAGAAATCTGACGGCGAGTATAATCAGCCGATGCGCAGATTCAAACGGATTTTATAGTTTTGTAAATTGTCCGGAAAAACGATTTGCCGGATATTGTGGAGAAATAATTTTTTATTCTTTTATAATCCGTTTACTCTGTTCACGAGAAAGTTTTCAGTATCATTCGAAGGCAGGCCGCACATTTAACAAGGGAGAACGATCATGGCCAAAGGTCAGCAACGCAAAAACAAAGAAGCAAAAAAACCCAAGAAGGAAACGCCGCCTGTCAAATAGGCATTTAAAAATTAAACTCTGGCTGCCGGTCTACCATGTCATTCTGGCATAAAACAACGGCATTGCGTCCACTGCGTTTGGCTTGGTACATCGCGTCATCCGCATTCCTGAACAGTGTATTTGCATCGATGCCATGCTCAGGATAGAGAGCAATACCGATGCTGCAGGAAATATACACTTTGCTGCCACACGCTTCAAACGGCAGGTTAAGCGCAAGACGTATTTTTTCAGCCACGCAGCTCGAGTCTTGTAGAGACTCGACTATGGGCAGCAGTACGATGAATTCATCGCCACCGATGCGCGATACCGTATCCGATTCGCGTATGCAATCCTGTATGCGTCTGGCAGCTTCAATCAGCAGCAGGTCGCCGGCAGCGTGTCCGTACGTGTCGTTGACCGGCTTGAATTCGTCCAGATCAATAAACATCAGCGCCACGTGAGTTTTGTCTCGCTTCGCTGCGGCAAGCGCCTGCACCAGGCGGTCATTGAGCAGCTGGCGATTCGGCAGGCCGGTTAACGCATCATGCCTGGCGAGCTTGGTCAGCTCCCCGTTGGCCAAACGCAATTGCCGTGTACGCTGTTCGATTTTTTCTTCAAGCGAGGCATTGATTTCATTGATCTGCCCAATTTTCTGATTGATTGCATTATTCATGTCGATAAAACTCTTCGCAAGCTCACCCAGCTCATCGCCGCGATATTCTTTCATTTGGGCAAGTTCATCGCTCAGTGTTTGCTCCCCTTTGGCAACACCCTGAAAAATCCCACTAAGCAGAATGAGCGGGCGGGAAATGGAGTTAGCCAGATACCAGGCAAACGGAAATACGAACAGCAAACTGGCAGTCGCAATCAGGATCAGAACACGCATCATCTCCCTGATATTTTGCTGGATGACATTTTCGGACTGAAGTGCGGCTATCGTCCCGACAAGGTGCTTGCCGGTGTAAAGCGGGACCAGGCTCTGATAAAAACCTGCACCACCGATTTTGATCTCATTGAAAGCCGAGCCAGCCGTTTTTTCCTCCACGCCATACCAGTCCGCGTCCCGATAGGCAGGCATGTTGCCGCTGGCGAAACCTCTTGAGGTAAACAGGTTAATTTTAACGTCTGTTAAACGCCCCAGATAATCAACAAAGTCCTGAGCTAGCGGCTGCACCATCACCACCTCCCCCAACTGACTTGTTTGCTGTTTTCCGGTGATTGGATTAAACATTTCTCCCATGATGGGAACACAGCTTTCTATCGCCAAAGATCCGTCGTCTATTGCATAATGCACGCTCTCCTGCTGCGACAATTTCCCGCCGAATTTAAAATCTATTCCGGCAACCTTCTTCACCTTCCGCAAATTTTTATTGTTGAACTCTTCGCCCGCTTTCAATGTGGTCATCTTAAAAACAGGCATGGGAAATCGCTCAGTAAATCCGACAAGGTCAGTGCTGCTCCCAAAAGATGCAAAAGACACCAGCTTCCCTTCGGCATCATAAATGACGATGCGGGATAGTTTCGCGACTTTACCTATCTTGTAAGTATCAGTCACCAATTTCTGATAGGTGTTAAACAGAATATCGCGATCAATGTCCGATTGCGCATATTGGCCCAGATACCAGATAGTCGAACCCAGATTTTTCTGGGTCGCCAATTGACGCGACACCTTTAGCAAATTGTTTTTGCGATCATTCAAGGTATCGTTGATGATGTTCGATGCCCTATTCAACTGAGCGCTTGATTGATCAAGATATTGCCGGCTGATGACCCAGGAAACAGTCAGCATGAAAGTCAGCACCATGACCATGCTGATAAAACCAGCCCCCAGCAACAACTTGTTTCTGAGACGCAATGTTTTTATAAAGAACCCCATCATTTTTTTCCGGGATGATAGGAGAGAACCGGTTCGTACCCCTTGGGTGCGATGGAACTGTCAAACGCATATTCCGCAAAATTATCTTTATCCAGCAAGCCGAGTTTGATCAGGATGGTATGGGGCAACGCTTCGTTTTTCCCCTCCAGAAAATTCACCACAGCGTCGATGGCAACCTTCGCCTGACTTACCCCTCTGGTATCTACAGCAGCAACGATGTCGCCCCTGCGGATAAAATTGGCTATCTCACGCGTCAGATCATAGGCAACTATCCTGACCTTCCCTTTCAAGCCTGCCATCTTTACCGGCAGGACTGCAGCGGGTGCGCATCCCGTGCAGCCGAGTATGTAATCGAGTTTCTTGCCATATTGCCCAAGCAATTGTGCTGCCAGCTGAGATTGCCCAATCAGATCGCTGTCGCCGTACTTGACCGCAACGATATTGACCTTGATCGGCGCGTTGTGGGCAGCTTCATTGGTTCCCTCGACCTCGCCCTTGACCCAGCCTGCATCAGCGGGTCCGGGCAGCAGTGCGATATTGATGGACTTTAAACCGCGTTTTTGTGCATCATGGATAATCCATTGTGTAGCTTTAATCCCCATGCCTTTGAGCGATGAAGTCACCTTGACTGTCAAATCATCGCTGGTGCTGTCGTTCGCCAGTTCAAATACCGGAATACCTCCCGCCTTGGCACGCGTTATGGATGAGTTGTTGGCTGTCTGGCTGACGGGTGAAATAACGATCGCGTCATACTTTGCCGCAATGGCTTCATCCATCTTGCGCAGCTGACCTGTCAGATCGTCGTAGCCATCAGCCGGAAAAATATCGGCCGCAACACCCAGTCGCATCGCTTCGCTGATCACGCCATAATCGCAGCTTACCCAGTATGGATCCTTGATGTGCGGGAACAAGAAAGCAATGCGCCATGGTTTGCTGGCGGATGCGGCCATGCTGAAACTTTCATCGACCACATGACCTGTTTCCAGTGCATCGTCAGCGGAGCCATTGCTTTTAAGTGGCGGATAAATGGCATCAACAGGAACGGGCTCAAATCCGCCGGCGGCAGCAGCAGTAGCTGTTATGATGGCCGCATTGAAAAATAACGCGCAGACTACAAGTTGAAAAAATTTACTATGCATATCGTTTCTGTTACTTACTGTTATGGCTTGCTGACATCCACCATTTTGATCACGACAAACGCCAAAAAAACTCATCCTCGCAAGCACACTAGGTTGTTTTGCACCCCCCGTCAAGCGCAATGATTTCCGCAATGATCTCCGAGGTTTTTACGCCGCAACTTATACGCACAATGAATATCTTGGCAGATTCACCGATCTGACTATAATGATTCCGTTTTGGCCGCAGGCTGAAACATCCTTCCCCCGGGGATACAACCAACTCATCGAGGAGAAATTCATGAAAAAATTGATCGCATTGGCTTGTTTGGGATTGTATTTTGCAACGGCCGCACCGGCTTTTGCAGGAGCACAACAGGAAAAAATGAAGGGTTGTAATATCGAGGCCAAAGGTATGAAAGGTGATGAACGCCGTGCCTTCATGAGCAAATGCCTGAAGAAGGATTACGTTCTGAAGTCTGCGGGCACAGCGAAACCTGAAGCAAAACCTGCCGCGACAGCGACGCAGCAGGATAAAATGAAATCGTGCAACGCGGACGCAAAGGCCAAAGCGCTTAAAGGCGATGAACGCAAGGCTTTCATGAAAGAGTGCCTTAAAAAGTAAAGTTACCGAAAATAAAAAGGGCGCTGTGCGCCTTTTTTATCTGGTGCAAAGGATCGCCAGTTAATGGATCAATCCAACAGTTCCTGTATCCTTTGATTTGCACCTTGCAACTTCTTGAATAACGCAATCAGCAGTGCCTTGTCCATGTAATCCCTGGCTTTGTCATCGCAGTGCAAAATCTCAACACCCGTCTTATCCAGTTCGGCAACTACCACCTGCCCATCCGCAATAACGGTTGCGGAGCGCGAAATATTTTCGTTGTTGAAGAATGTTCCCTCGCCGATGCATTCGCCACATACGATTTTGCCGACTTTCTTTTTATTGCAATAAACCGTGGTTGTGCCGAGCAGAACCACGTAAAAAGTATTTGTGACCTCCCCTTCTCTGGTGAGGCTGTCTCCAGCGGAAAAAGTACGTATCTTAGTCAATCTGGAGATGGGGCCCAGATATTCGCTTGGAATGGGATCGAAGAAAGAACATTTGCGCAGTTCGGCAAGACGCCTGCCACCATCCTCAAGGTACTGAATGAAACTGGCCAGGCTGGATTCAATATCATCTATGTCGTTCATGTTATGCCGTCCACATCATGTGAGCCATGCCAAAAGTCCCAGTCTGGCACCAATGAAGAAATTCATACAGTGCCGCCACCCTATTCGATAGTACCCATAAGACGAAACTTAACACAAACCGGGGATAATGTGTTGTATCGGCAAGAATAGTCCAGACTTTAATTTTCAAGACTAGCGTCAATTTGATGACCTCTGCCTAATCCGCTATAATGCGCCTTAATCTTTATGCGGGATGAACTCACGGTTCTTCCCGCTTCTTTATGTCTATTTGTGGGGGTATCTGGTGACGCAAACGAATCCTGCCATTCTTGTACTTGCCGATGGGACGGTGTTTCGTGGTGTAGCCATAGGAGCTTCCGGCAGCAGCGTAGGCGAGGTGGTTTTCAATACATCGATGACCGGCTATCAGGAAATACTGACGGACCCTTCCTATTGCCGGCAGATCGTGACGCTTACCTGCCCGCATATTGGCAACGTCGGCGTAAACGGTGAAGATGTCGAATCCCGCCAGGTATTCGCCAGCGGACTGGTCATCCGTGACCTGTCATTGACGGTGAGTAACTGGCGCAGCAAACAATCGCTTCCGGAATATCTTGCGGCCAACAATGTGGTTGCGATTGCCGGAATCGACACGCGCAAACTGACGCGCATCTTGCGCGAACAAGGCTCGCAGAACGGATGCATTGCGACCGGCACGGATGAAGCAGCAGCCCTTGCAGCCGCGCGCAGCTTTGCGGGTCTGGCCGGCATGGATCTGGCGCAGGTTGTGAGCTGCGACAAGCCATATGAGTGGACGGCAGGTGTCTGGCAACTGGAAAGTCAGGAATCAGGAATCAGGAATCAGGAATCAGTAAAACCAGGCTTGCCTCAATCCCCAATCCTCAATCCTCAATCCTTACCCTTTCACGTTGTTGCTTACGATTTTGGCGTGAAGCGCAATATTTTGCGCATGCTAGCCTCGCGTGGCTGCAAGATTACCGTTGTGCCCGCCAAGACTTCTGCATCAGATGTGCTTGGCATGAAACCCGATGGCGTGTTTTTGTCGAACGGCCCGGGAGATCCTGAACCATGCGATTATGCGATTGGTGCGACGCAAGAAATTTTGGCGGCGGACGTTCCGTTGTTCGGCATCTGCCTTGGCCACCAGATTCTGGGGCTTGCCGTCGGCGCCAGGACTGTCAAGATGAAGTTCGGTCATCGCGGCGCGAATCATCCCGTGCAGGACCTGACAAGCCGACGCGTGATGATCACCAGCCAGAATCACGGTTTTGCGGTAGACGCGGCGACCTTACCTTCGAATGCGCGCGCGACCCACACATCGCTGTTTGATGGAACACTGCAAGGTTTTGAATTGACAGACAAGCCTGCGTTTTGCTTTCAGGGGCACCCTGAGGCGAGCCCAGGTCCGCATGATGTGGACGGCTTGTTCGATAAATTTATTGAAATGATGGAGACAAACAGACGTAAGACGTAAGACGTTAATTGTTAGTTAAAGCCGCGCAGCTGCCACTAACGACTAACCACTTACGACTAACGGCTGCATATTATGCCAAAACGTACTGATCTAAAATCCATACTCATCATCGGCGCCGGCCCTATCGTCATCGGTCAGGCGTGCGAGTTCGATTACTCCGGCGCGCAAGCCTGTAAGGCGCTGCGCGAGGAGGGTTATCGCGTCGTACTTGTAAACTCGAACCCGGCCACGATCATGACCGATCCTGACATGGCGGACGCGACCTATATCGAACCTATCACCTGGCAGATCGTCGAAAAGATCATCGCGAAGGAACGCCCCGATGCGATCCTGCCTACCATGGGCGGACAGACTGCGCTCAATTGCGCGCTTGATCTGGTCCGCCACGGCGTTCTTGAAAAGTATAACGTCGAGATGATAGGCGCGTCGCGCGATGCCATCGACATGGCCGAAGACCGCGAGAAGTTCAAACAGGCGATGACCCGCATCGGCTTAGCCTCAGCACGTTCCGCGATTGCGCACAGCATGGAAGAGGCGTTGCAGGTGCAACAGGTGATGGGCTATCCGACCGTGATTCGTCCGTCCTTCACGATGGGCGGCAGCGGTGGCGGCATCGCCTACAACCGTGAAGAGTTTGTAGCCATCTGTGAGGGCGGTCTTGAAGCGTCCCCTACCCGCGAGCTTTTGATCGAGGAATCGTTGCTCGGCTGGAAAGAATACGAAATGGAAGTGGTGCGCGATCGCAATGACAATTGCATCATCATCTGCTCTATTGAAAACCTTGACCCGATGGGCGTGCATACCGGCGACTCGATCACCGTCGCACCTGCACAGACCCTGACCGACAAAGAATTCCAGATCATGCGCAATGCCTCCCTTGCGGTGCTTCGCGAAATCGGCGTGGAGACAGGCGGATCGAACGTGCAGTTCTCGATCAATCCGGACGACGGGCGCATGGTGGTGATCGAGATGAATCCGCGCGTATCAAGATCGAGCGCCCTGGCTTCGAAGGCAACGGGCTTTCCGATCGCCAAGATTGCAGCGAAGCTGGCCGTGGGTTTCACGCTGGACGAATTGCAGAACGACATCACAGGCGGCGCGACCCCGGCTTCCTTTGAACCTGCCATCGACTACGTCGTAACCAAGATACCGCGTTTCGCTTTTGAAAAATTCCCGCAAGCCAACGACCGCCTGACCACGCAGATGAAGTCTGTGGGTGAAGTGATGGCGATAGGCCGCACTTTTCAGGAATCATTCCAGAAAGCCTTGCGCGGACTGGAGGTGGGCGTGAATGGGCTGGACAGCAAGTTCGACAACCTCGACGAAGTGACCGCCGAATTGCGCAACCCGGGGCCGGATCGTATCTGGGCTGTGTCGGATGCGTTCCGTCTTGGCATGAGCGTGGATGAAATATTCAATATCAGCAAGATAGACCGCTGGTTTCTGGTGCAGATTGCAGACCTGATCCATCAGGAGGCAACGCTAGCCTCACGCACTCTGGAAAGCATAGGCGCTCTTGAGATGCGCAATTTGAAACGCAGCGGTTTTGCCGATGCGCGTCTGGCAAGCCTGCTCAATACCGAGGTTTCAGCCTTACGCGCATACCGTCATGCGCTGGGTGTTCGCCCTGTTTACAAGCGCGTTGATACCTGTGCCGCAGAATTTGCAACCGACACCGCCTACATGTATTCCACCTACGAGGAGGAATGCGAAGCGCAGCCCACCAACAACAAAAAGATCATGGTGCTGGGCGGCGGGCCGAATCGTATCGGACAGGGCATCGAGTTTGACTACTGCTGCGTGCATGCGGCGCTGGCGATGCGTGAGGACGGCTATGAGACCATCATGGTCAATTGCAATCCGGAAACCGTATCCACCGATTACGACACGTCGGATCGTTTGTATTTCGAGCCGCTGACGCTGGAAGACGTGCTGGAAGTGGTCGCCGTTGAAAAACCGATCGGCGTGATCGTGCAGTACGGTGGACAGACACCGCTGAGTCTTGCGCATGGCCTTGAAAAAAACGGCGTGCCCATTATCGGCACCACACCCGACATGATCGATTGTGCGGAAGATCGCGAACGCTTCAAGCAAATGCTGATGCAACTTGAGTTAAAGCAGCCGCCCAATCGCACCGCAAGCACTGTGGCCGAAGGCTTAGCCGGCGCAGCCGCGATAGGTTACCCTCTGGTGATGCGGCCTTCCAATGTATTGGGCGGCCGTGCGATGGAAATCATCCATGCGCAGGCGGATCTTGAACGCTATATGCGTGACGCAGAAGCGATGTCCAGGACTTATCCAGAGCGCCTGCCCATACTGCTTGACCGTTTTTTGAACGATGCCATTGAAGTGGATGTGGACGCTGTGTCAGACGGGTGCGACGTCATCATCGCCGGCATCATGGAGCATATCGAGGAAGCAGGCGTACATTCAGGGGATTCTGCCTGTTCGTTGCCGCCGTTTAGTTTATCCGTGGCAATGCAAAACGAATTGCGCCGCCAGACAATATTGATGGCCCGCGCACTGAATGTGGTCGGTCTGATGAACGTGCAGTTCGCCATTCAGGGTGAGACGGTCTACGTGCTGGAAGTCAATCCACGCGCATCGCGCACCGTACCTTTTGTATCCAAGGCCACCGGTGTACCGCTGGCAAAGATCGCCGCGCGCTGCATGGCAGGTCAAAGTCTTGCACAGCAGGGTGTCACCTGTGAAGTCGTGCCTTCTTATTACTCGGTCAAGGAAGCGGTATTTCCGTTCATCAAGTTCCCGGGCGTGGATACGATACTCGGTCCGGAAATGAAATCCACAGGGGAAGTGATGGGGGTAGGCGAAACTTTTGCCGAGGCTTTCGTCAAGTCGCAACTGGCCGCCAGCGTCAAGTTACCGAAAGACGGCAAGGTATTCATCAGCGTGCGGGATGCGGATAAATCGGGAGTAGTTGAAGTTGCCCGTTCGCTGGAAACGTTAGGTTTTACGCTGATAGCGACACGCGGAACCGCATCGGCAATCAGCGAGGCCGGCATCAAGGTGGCAACGGTAAACAAGGTGGCTGAAGGCCGTCCGCACATCGTGGACATGGTCAAAAATGGCGAGATCAATCTGATCATCAACACCGTTGACAGCAAACCTGCCGTGATGCGCGATTCCTATTCCATCCGGCATGCAGCCTTGCAGGGACGAGTGACTTATTACACAACACTGGCCGGTGCGCGCGCTGCCTGCGTCGGCATGCGCCACCTCGATGATTTGCAGGTTTATGATGTTCAAACACAACATAAGAGAAAAGCTGTTATTGGAAACTAGACTATAGTCGCTCATTGTTGCTTTGCGGTTTTATAACTGGCGTCTAATGACTACATACTGATTTTTAACAACTAACGACTTAACTAAGAAGGTTTAAGTATGAGCAAAATTCCATTGACTTTGTTAGGCGCGGACATGCTGCGCCAGGAGTTGCACCGCCTGAAGACGGTAGAGCGGCCTTGGGTGATCAACGCCATTTCCGAAGCGCGTGCGCAAGGCGACCTTTCGGAGAATGCCGAATACGAGGCTGCGAAGGAGAAGCAGGGATTTGTTGAAGGACGCATTATCGAACTTGAAGGCAAGCTGGGCAGCGCCCAGATCATTGATCCCAAGACGCTCAACGCTGACGGGCGATGTGTGTTTGGTGCAACAGTGATACTGGAAGACGTGAACAGCGGCGATGTCGTGACCTATCAGATCGTAGGCGACGATGAGGCGAACATCCGCGAGCGCAAAATTTCGATCAGCTCGCCGATTGCGCGTGCGCTGATCGGCAAGTACAGTGGCGATGTGGCAGAGGTTCAGGCACCCCAGGGCGTGCGGGAATACGAAGTGGTCGAGGTACAGTACATCTGAAGCTGGTGAGTGGTGAGTAGACAGTGGTGAGTAGCTGGTAGATTTTCCACTTTCCACTTTCCACTGAGGCGTAGAGCGCCGACCCACTCACGACTTACCGGCTTAACGGTTGCCCAGCTGTTTTTTGGTCAGCGGCTTCTTGCCTTTGTGGCGCGGCATTGCGCGAATTTCTATTTTATGCGCATCCGGGTTGGGCTTAAAGATCACCAGGATTTTGCCGATATGCTGTACGGGTTCTGCGTTTAATTTCGTGCATATCTCGGCAAGCATGGCTTCGCGCTCAGGGCGTTCAGCCATCACGCGAATCTTGATGAGTTCGTGCAGCCTCAGAGTCAGCTCGATTTCTTTCAGGACTGATTCTGTCAAACCCGCATTGCCTATCATCACGGTTGGTTTTAACTGGTGTGCACGGCCTTTTAAGGCTAAGCGTTCGGATACTGTCAGGGCTGGCATAGTTTTCTCAATATTTTATAAGGCATGGATTCTAAACGATGAAGCCATCCAAAACCAGCAAACAATGGATGCGTGAACATATTAACGACCCTTTTGTGCAACAGGCGCAAAAAGACGGTTATCGTTCGCGTGCAGCTTACAAGCTGCTGGAGATCAACACCCGCGATCATTTGCTCAAACCCGGTCAGGTTGTCGTGGACCTGGGGGCAGCTCCCGGCGGATGGTGCCAGATCGCTGCAAAAATCGTGGGCTCTGCCGGCAAAGTAATCGCGCTTGACCTGTTGCCGATGGAACCTTTACGCGGTGTGGAGTTCATACAGGGCGACTTTCGCGATGAGGATGTATTGAAAATACTTGAATACAGCTTGCAAAACAGGGGCGTCGGGCTTGTAATTTCAGATATGGCCCCCAACTTCAGCGGCGTGGGCCAGGTGGATCAGGTTAGGGCGATGTATCTGGCGGAGCTTGCCATGGAATTTGCCGTTGAGCACCTGAATCCGGAGGGAAGTTTTCTGGTTAAAGTATTTCAGGGATCGGGGTTTGAAGCTTACATGAAGTTGATGCGCAGCCGTTTTGTGAAGGTCGTCACGCGCAAACCCAAGGCATCACGGGATCGCAGCAGCGAAGTATATCTGTTGGGTACAGGAAAACTTGAGTAATCAGCGGATACATAGTCTAATGACATACCTCTGTAGTATGCGTATAAGGAATTATCTTGAACAATTTTAAAAGTATTGCAATCTGGCTCGTTGTGGCCGTGGTTTTGATGACGGTATTCAACCAGTTCAACTCCCGCCAGCAACTCACGGCGCAAGCCCATCTTGACTATTCCCAGTTCCTCGACGAAGTCAAAAAAGGTGATATTGCCAAGGTCGTCATCGAAGGGCGAACCTTGAATGCGACGACGACAGACGGCAAGCACGTCACCACTTATGCACCAAGCGATCTGTGGATGGTCTCTGATCTCTTGAAGAATGGCGTCAGCATCGAAGCCAAACCCGAAGAAGAGCAGTCCTTCCTGATGAGCGTGTTCGTCTCATGGTTCCCGATGATCCTCCTGATCGCGGTGTGGGTGTTCTTCATGCGCCAGATGCAGGGTGGCGGCAAGGGCGGTGCATTCTCATTCGGCAAGTCGCGTGCACGCATGCTGGATGAAGCCAAGGAACGGGTGACTTTTGCCGATGTGGCAGGTTGCGACGAGGCCAAGGAAGAAGTGTCAGAACTGGTTGATTTTCTGCGCGATCCGACAAAATTCCAGAATCTGGGCGGACGCATTCCACGCGGCGTACTGATGGTGGGCAGTCCAGGCACCGGCAAAACCCTGTTGGCCAAGGCGATTGCAGGCGAGGCCAAAGTGCCCTTCTTCTCGATCTCCGGTTCTGACTTTGTGGAGATGTTTGTTGGTGTCGGCGCTGCACGCGTGCGCGACATGTTCGAGCAGGCCAAAAAACAGGCGCCCTGCATCATCTTTATCGACGAGATCGATGCGGTAGGCCGTCAGCGCGGAGCGGGACTCGGCGGCGGCAACGATGAGCGCGAACAGACTTTGAACGCCTTGCTGGTTGAGATGGATGGTTTCGAGGGGGCCTCCGGTGTGATCGTAATCGCCGCCACGAATCGACCCGACGTGCTGGATGCCGCATTGCTGCGCCCGGGCCGTTTCGATCGCCAGGTGGTCGTGCCACTGCCGGACATTCGCGGCCGCGAACAGATCCTGGCGGTGCATATGCGCAAAGTACCTTGTGCGCCGGACGTTGACGGCAGCATCTTGGCGCGCGGAACGCCCGGCATGTCCGGGGCAGATCTGGCCAATCTGGTCAATGAGGCCGCGCTGTTTGCCGCGCGCCGCGCCAAGCGCTTTGTTGAAATGGACGACTTCGAAGCAGCCAAAGACAAGATATTCATGGGCGCTGAACGTCGTTCCATGGTGATGCCTGAAGAAGAGCGCCGCAACACGGCTTATCATGAATCAGGACACGCCTTGGTCGCAAGACTCATGCCGAAGACCGACCCCGTACACAAGGTGACGATCATCCCGCGCGGTCGTGCGCTGGGTCTGACCATGCAACTGCCATCGGAAGACCGGTACAGCATGGACAAGGAACGCATCCTGTCCACCATCGCCGTGCTGTTTGGCGGGCGTATTGCCGAAGAAGTCTTCATGCATCAAATGACCACCGGCGCATCGAACGACTTCGAGCGCGCGACAGATATGGCCCGCAAGATGGTGACACAGTGGGGGATGTCCGATGCGCTGGGCCCCATGGTATATGGCGAAAACGAGGGCGAAGTATTTCTGGGGCGTTCGGTGACGACTCACAAGAATATTTCCGAAGCCACCATGCAGAAGGTCGACAATGAAATTCGCCGCATCATCGACCAGCAGTATGCGTTAGCGCGCGACCTGATCGAAACGAACCGGGACAAAATCGAGGCGATGACCGCTGCGCTGCTGGAATGGGAAACGATAGACGCCGATCAGATCAACGACATCATGACCGGCAATCCGCCGCGCCCTCCCAAGCCTGCCCAGTCAACACAGGCACCCAAGCCACCCCAGGATCAGGCGCCTACCGCTCCGGCGGTAACCCCGACTCAGCCTGCGCAGGAAATGTGAAAAAAGGCAGGAGCGAGGAACGAGGAGTGAGGAGCGAGTAACAACACCTCTCAATCCTCATTCCTCATTCCTCAATCCTGATGTTCCATTGCGGCTCATTCCAGTTTGATCTCTCACGCCCTCTAGTGATGGGCATCGTCAATGCCACACCCGACTCATTCTCCGATGGCGGCCTGCATCATCAGCGTGATGCGGCCATCGCGCATGCCATGCAATTGATAGATGAAGGCGCGGACATCATCGACGTAGGCGGCGAATCAACCCGCCCGGGCGCTCAATCTGTCAGCGTGCAGGAAGAGCTGGATCGCGTGTTGCCCATCATAGAGGGTTTACACGGCGTGCCGATTTCGATCGATACTTTCAAACCCGAAGTCATGAAAGCCGCTATTGCGGCAGGTGCGCAGATGGTCAACGACATCAATGCGCTGCTGGATATCGATGCGATGAAAATCGTCGCCAACAGTCAGGTTGCGGTGTGTCTGATGCACAAGCAGGGCAATCCGCAGAACATGCAGCGGCAACCGGATTATCGCAACGTGGTGGCTGAAGTAAAAAGTTTTTTGCGGCAGCGAGTTGAGGCTGCCGAGGCAGCCGGAATTGCCCGTGAGCGTATTGTCATTGACCCCGGTTTTGGATTTGGCAAAACTTTGCGGCATAATCTTGCGCTGCTTGGCAACCTGGAAGAATTGAAAGAACTGTTTATACCGATATTGGCGGGACTTTCAAGAAAATCCATGCTGGGTGAGATAACGGGACAGGATGCACGACACCGCATGCCCGCCAGCATAGCGGCAGCGCTGATTGCCGTGCAGCGCGGCGCCTCAATTTTACGCGTACATGATGTGCGTGCTACGGTGGATGCTTTGAAAATCTGGAATGCGGTAAACGAGGAAACAGTATGAGCAGAAAATATTTTGGCACCGATGGCATACGCGGCAGGGTAGGCGATTTCCCGATCACGCCGCAATTTGTGATGAATCTTGGCTATGCTGCGGGTCGCGTGCTGGCAGGCGCAGAGCACACTGCGGGTGAACGTTCTGCGGTGCTGATCGGCAAGGACACGCGCATCTCGGGTTATATGCTGGAATCCGCGCTGCAAGCAGGTCTTATCGCAGCCGGAATTGACGTGTATCTGGCAGGCCCCATCCCTACCCCCGCCGTGGCTTATCTCACCCGCACGCTGCGCCTGCAGGCCGGCATCGTGATTTCCGCCTCGCATAATCCATTTGAAGACAACGGTATCAAGTTTTTTTCCGCAAGCGGCAACAAACTGCCCGACAGCATCGAGCATGAAATTGAGGCAGGGCTGGATACACCCATTAAAATCGAGTCTTCCGATCAGCTGGGCAAGGCACGGCGTCTTGATGATGCGGTCGGTCGCTACATCGAGTTCTGCAAGGCTACTTTCCCGTCTACGATGAATTTGCGCGGCATGAAGATCGTGGTGGACAGTGCGCATGGCGCAACCTATCACATCGCACGAAATGTGTTTCACGAACTGGGTGCGGAAGTCATTGCCATCGGCGCACAGCCGGACGGAAAAAACATCAACGACGGATATGGTGCAACCTCACCTGGAAATTTGCAGAAGGCGGTGCTTGAGCATCAGGCTGACTTAGGCATTGCACTGGATGGTGACGGTGATCGGCTGGTGATGGTGGATAATTTTGGCGCGCTTTACGATGGCGACCAGTTGCTGTATGTCATCGCCCGCCACCGCCAGGAACAAGGCAAACTGCAAGGCGGCGTGGTCGGTACGTTGATGACGAATCTGGCATTCGAACACGCGATGAAGAAGATGAATATCCCATTCATGCGCGCACGAGTGGGCGACCGGTACGTGATGGAGTTATTACAGCAGCAAGGCTGGCAACTGGGCGGGGAGAATTCCGGACACATCATCTGTCTCGACAAGCACAGCACCGGGGATGGCATCGTGTCGGCGCTGGAAGTTCTGCATGCCTTGCGCTCGAAAAAACAGAGCCTGGCTGAAGTAGCAGGCGGTATGCAACTCTACCCTCAAATACTCATCAACGTTAAGGTCGCCAAAGGAGTCGACTGCCTTGCTCATGCAGAAGTACAGGCGGCCGTCACGCAGGCTGAACGGGAACTCAACGGTTGTGGTCGTGTCCTGCTGCGTCCTTCCGGGACAGAACCGCTGCTGCGCGTGATGGTGGAAGGCGAAAACAAAAATCTGGTCGAGCAGTGCGCAAAGCAGATTGCAGATGTGGTGCGCAAACAGGCCGCTGTCTGATTAAACGGCAAACTGCCGGCAGCCTGAAAGCTTTTCAGGTTGCCAATTGGCAATTGCCCAGCCCAGCATCTCTTCGATAGTGACCGAACGCAACTCCTCGGGTGGTTGCTGGCGCAAAAACAATAATACCTTAAACAGTGTGGCCGGATTTTTCTCGGCCGCCTGTGCGAGCGTCTGTTTGCTGAGCTTCTCACCCTCTGCATTCACTGCGATGGGCAAATGCATGTAGCGCGGTGTCGGCAGGCGCAGCAGCTTTTGCAAATATATCTGACGCGGCGTGGAATAAAGCAGATCTGCTCCGCGCACCACGTGGGTGATGTTTTGCGCCGCATCATCGACGACCACAGCGAGCTGATAGGCGAACAAGTTGTCGGCACGCCTGATCACAAAGTCGCCGATCTCATTTTCAAGTCGCTGCGAGATGTGGCCTTGCAGCATATCCTCAAATGCAACGGGCAAATTATCAGTTAGCACCCGCCATGCACGCCCTTCTCGTCCCGCCGGAATACCGTTGCGACAAGTGCCGGGGTAAACCGGCCCCTCTATGCCATGCACTAGCGAGTCGGCAATTTCGCGGCGTGTACAGCAACAGGGATAGACCGCTGTTTGCAATTGTTGCAACGCCTCTTCATACGCTGCCGTGCGATGGCTCTGGTAAATTACGGGCTCGTCGCTGTACAGACCGAATGCTGCCAGCGTGCGCAGAATATCCTCAGACGCACCCGGCACACAGCGCGGCGCATCCAGATCTTCCATGCGCACGAGCCAGATACCGTTGTGGTGTTTTGCATCCAGATAACTTGCGACAGCCGTCACGAGCGAACCGAAATGCAGCGGGCCGGTGGGAGAAGGCGCGAAGCGCCCTCGATAGCCAGAGGTGTGCGAAATTTTTAGGTTTTGGGATGCCAATTTGAAATAACGGTATTACTTTATTACTTTTTGGTTGGGGGTAGTCCGGCGGCTTACAGGTGATGTAATCCCACACCCCTTAACTCAAGGGCTTCTCCATCAATTCGTCATTCCCGCGAAAGCGGGAAAACGAGCGTAGCGAAGTTTCGAGGTACGGCCATCCAGCTTGTTGATTTAACTGGGCTCCCGCTTTCGCGGGAGCGACGAAAGTGACTTTTTAAGGGCACCCTTAGACTGCGACGGCCTCTTCTTCGAATTCCAGCACCACCTTGTCGTCTTTCACGTCGACGGTTACCTTGCCGCCGTGCGACAGGCGGCCAAACAGCAGTTCATCGGCAAGGGCAGAGCGTATCTTGTCCTGGATCAGGCGCGCCATGGGTCTTGCACCCATCAGCGGATCGAAGCCTTTCTCGGCAAGATGAGCCTTTAACTCATCGGTGAACAGCGCATCCACTTTCTTGTCGTGCAACTGCTCTTCCAGCTGCATCAGGAACTTGTCCACCACGCGCAGGATGACTTCCGTATCGAGCGGTGCAAACGAAATGACGGCGTCCAGACGATTGCGGAATTCGGGCGTGAACATGCGCTTGATGTCCGCCATCTCGTCGCCCAGAGACGATGTCTTGGTGAAACCGATCTGCGTCTTGTTCAAGGCTTCCGCGCCCGCATTGGTTGTCATGATGACGACCACGTTGCGGAAATCGGCCTTACGACCGTTGTTATCGGTCAGCGTGCCGTGATCCATCACCTGCAGCAGGATGTTGAATATATCAGGATGTGCTTTTTCGATTTCATCCAGCAACAGCACGCTATGGGGTTGTTTGCTTATCGCTTCGGTGAGCAGACCGCCCTGATCAAAGCCGACATAACCCGGCGGCGCACCGATCAGGCGCGACACGGCATGGCGCTCCATGTATTCGGACATGTCGAAACGGTGCAGCGTCATGCCCATCGCAAAGGCGAGCTGGCGCGCGACTTCGGTCTTGCCAACACCGGTAGGACCCGAGAACAGGAAGCTGCCTATGGGTTTATTCGGGTTGCCAAGGCCGCTGCGCGACATCTTGATCGCGGTAGCCAGCGCGTCGATGGCTGCGTTCTGGCCGAACACCACTGCCTTCAGATCGCGGTCCAGTGTTTTGAGTGCGTTGCGGTCATCGTGCGACACGGTGCGTGTCGGGATGCGCGCGATCTTCGCGATGATTTCCTCGATCTCGTGCTTGCCGACCACCTTCTTCTGTTTGGACTTGGGCAGAATGCGCTGCGCTGCCCCTGCCTCATCCAGCACGTCGATCGCCTTGTCCGGCAAATGACGGTCGTTGATAAAGCGCGCGGAAAGCTCGGCGGCACTGGTGATCGCAGCCGCGCTGAACTTGATGCTGTGATGTTCTTCGAAACGCGACTTCAGGCCTTTCAAAATCTCGATGGTCTGTTCCACGGAAGGCTCGGACACATCGATCTTCTGGAAACGACGCGACAGCGCGGAATCCTTGTCGAAAATGCTGCGATACTCCTGATAGGTGGTCGCCCCTATGCATTTCAGTGCGCCGCTGGACAGCGCAGGCTTGAGCAAATTGGACGCATCCATGGTGCCCCCCGATGCGGAACCCGCACCGATCAGCGTGTGTATCTCATCGATGAACAAAACCGCGTGAGGCGCATCTTTCAGCTCCTTGAGCACAGCCTTGAGTCTTTGTTCGAAGTCGCCGCGGTATTTCGTGCCGGCGAGCAGCGCGCCCATGTCCAGCGAATAGACATGTGCGTCTTTGAGTATATCCGGTACGTTGTCTTCGATGATGCGGCGCGCCAAACCTTCAGCAATGGCGGTTTTTCCCACGCCGGCTTCACCGACCAGCAATGGATTGTTTTTACGGCGGCGGCACAGCGTCTGAATGACACGTTCAAGTTCAGGTTCACGCCCGATCAAAGGATCAATCTTGCCCAGCAATGCCAGCGCATTGAGATCTACCGTGTAATGTTTCAATGCACTTTCATCGCCGGCTGGTTGTTCGCTCGCTGCGTCTCCAGGCGATGGAACCGGACTGGGCTGAGGTTCCTTGCTGATACCGTGAACGATATGGTTGACGACATCCAGCCGATTGATATTCCGCTGCGCCAAAAAATGCACCGCATGCGAATCTTTTTCGCCGAACAGCGCGGCGAGGATATTTGCGCCGGAAACTTCTTTCTTGCTGGCCGATTGCGCGTGCAGAATGGCGCGCTGAATCACGCGCTGAAAACCGAGCGTGGGTTGCGTGTCCATTTCACCATTGCCGGGAACAACAGGCGTATTGCTGTCGATGAACTCCGTGACGACACGGCGCAACTCGTCCACATCCGCGTGGCAGGCACGCAAGACCTGCGCCGCTGAAGCGTTGTCAAGCATGGCTAGCAGCAAATGCTCCACAGTGATAAACTCGTGGCGCTTCTGGCGTGCTTCAACAAACGCCAGATGCAAACTCACTTCCAGATCCTGAGCAATCATTTCAAACTTCCTCCATACCGCATCGTAAAGGATGCCCTTGTTGTTGTGCAAACTCGCTCACCTGAGTCACCTTGGTTTCGGCCACATCGCGGGTATAAACTCCGCAAACCGCCGACCCCTCGTTGTGTATTTTGAGCATGAGTTGCTGCGCGCGTTCACTATTGATAGCAAAAAAACGCTGCAAAACCTCAATGACAAATTCCATCGTCGTGTAATCATCGTTAAACAGAAGCACCTTGTACATGCCGGGAGGCTTTACCCTTGCACGCTCTGGCGCCAGTGCTGTGTTGCTATCTCGTTCCTTGGACATATCTCTCACGTGTATTTTGACACTAATATACCTGACAATGTTAACGATTAGCGATACTTTTTCAAGCCTGTTCTGCAAATTGCAATAACTGTTTGACAAATGCGGTGGAACAAGGGTTAAATACGCGCTGGTGTTTGATTCAGAGTATCTGCAGTACTGGTTTTGCCGTGTGCGGTCTTATGATTCAAACAGTTCGCGGGGGGGTCCCGTTTTTTTGTAAGAAGGAAGTTATCACATGGCAACTGGTACAGTTAAATGGTTTAATGATGCAAAGGGTTTTGGTTTCATCACGCCTGATGATGGCAGCGAAGATCTGTTTGCTCACTTCTCCGCAATCAACATGAGCGGTTTCAAGTCTCTCAAAGAAGGCCAGAAGGTTACCTTTGAAGTGGTGCAAGGTCCTAAGGGAAAGCAAGCTTCTAACATCCAGGCGCCTTAAACAGGTTTCTGAGATGCTGGAGAAGCCCGGCGCTGCCGGGTTTTTTTATGCGCAGAAATCTACGGGCCTATGACTTTGCGCATCATGCCGGATTCACTTGCGTCAAGACTGTAAAACCTTCATCGCAAGAAACTCAATCTGCCTGCCGTTTATCTTCTTTAAAACCACACCCGTTTCCCTGAACCCAAGGCGCCGGTATAAACTGATGGCGCGAGTATTGTCCTGTCGGACGATCAGGTGGATACGGCTCAAACCAAGTTCGGCAAATCCTTTGCATAGCGTCATACAAGCGATAATTTTTCCCAGCCCCTGCCCTAATTTATCTGGTCGCAAGGCGATGCGAAACTCCGCGCATGCCTCACCGGTTTTGGACAGGATGGTAAAAGCGACAATTTCTTCATACTGTGTTGCGACATAAATCCAGGTACCCAGTTTTTGCTGATACTCCGCAAGCCATCCATTGCTTCTTAACGCATAATCCAGCTCGACAAACTCGGGTGGATAACGAATGGCTGCTGAATCAGCGGATCTATCTCGCCCAGCAATTGCTCGAAACGACAGAGAGTCCGCTCAAGTTGATTGCTGAAAGATCAGGTTTCGCATCGCCTGCGCTGCTTCGCTTGCACTTTTACCGCACCTTCAAGATTTCGCCAACAGGCTATCGGCGCGAATTTCGCGGCAGCAAGCTTTAAGCGATGGAGGCCAGCGCTGCATTCAAGGTGCTGCTTGGTCGCATGGCCTTTGATGTCTTTTCAAAATCCGGATGGTAATAACCGCCCATATCCACATGCTTCCCCTGAGCTGCAATCAGTTCGGCATTGATCTTCGCCTCATTGTCAGAAAGCAGCTTCGCAAGTGTCTTAAAGCGCGCCTGAATATCCAGATCACGGGTTTGAGCTGCCAGCGCCTGTGCCCAATAAAGCGCGAGATAAAAATGGCTGCCGCGGTTGTCGATCTCACCGACCTTGCGGGCGGGTGACTTGTTGTTTTCCAGAATTCTGCCGTTAGCCTCGTCTAGCGTCTCGGCCAGCACCTCTGCCTTTGCGTTGTTGAATTTATGAGCAAGATGTTCAAGGGACGCGCCAAGAGCCAAAAATTCACCGAGTGAATCCCAGCGCAAATAGCCTTCCTGCTGAAACTGCTGGACATGCTTGGGTGCCGAGCCGCCGGCGCCTGTTTCGAAAAGACCGCCGCCGCTCATCAGCGGTACGATGGACAGCATTTTTGCGCTGGTGCCAAGTTCCAGAATTGGGAACAGGTCGGTGAGATAATCGCGCAGCACGTTGCCCGTGACGGAGATGGTGTCCAGGCCTTTGCGTATGCGTTCAAGCGAAAACTGCATCGCCTCTTCAGGCGTCATAACGCGTATATCCATGCCAGTCGTATCATGGTCTTTCAGGTAGCGTTCCACCTTCCTGATGATCTGTGCGTCATGCGCGCGGTTTTTGTCCAGCCAGAATACGGCGGGGGCACCGGTCGCTTTCACGCGCGATACGGCAAGCTTCACCCAGTCCTGAACGGGCGCATCTTTTACCTGGCACATGCGGAAGATATCGCCTTGTTCAACCTTTTGCTCCATCAGCGTTTTGCCGGCTTCATCCACAACACGGACAGTACCGTCACCTGAAATTTGAAATGTCTTGTCGTGCGAGCCGTATTCCTCGGCCTGCTGCGCCATCAGGCCGACATTCGAAACGCTGCCCATGGTCGCAGGATCGAAGGCGCCGTGTTTTTTGCAGTCCTCAATCACCACTTGATAAATTCTGGCGTAGCAGCGGTCGGGAATCAATGCTTTGGTATCGTGCAGCTTGCCGTCAGGCCCCCACATTTTTCCGGATTCTCTTATCATCGCAGGCATCGAAGCATCGACGATGATGTCGCTCGGCACATGCAGATTCGTGATGCCCTTGTCCGAATTCACCATCGCAAGTTCCGGACGAGTCTTGTATGTATTTTTAATGTCAGCCTCGATCTCGGCGCGCTTCGCATCCGGCAGTTTGGCAAGCTTGGTCAATAAATCCCCCAAACCATTGTTGACATTGACACCCAGCTCCTTGATCACTTTCTCGTGCTTCTCGAAAACATCCTTGAAATAAACGGTCACGGCATGACCGAACATGATCGGATCGGAAATCTTCATCATGGTGGCTTTCAGATGCAATGACAACAGCACGCCCTGTTTTTTTGCATCCGCTATCTGCTCCTCATAGAACGCGCGCAGCGCACGGCGGCTCATCACAGCTGCGTCAATGACTTCACCCGCCTGCAGAGCCACTTTTTCTTTGAGCACCGTCGTCTTGCCATCATCACATGCAAACTCGATGCGTACGCTGCCCGCTTTTTCAACCGTGACAGACTTTTCGCTGCCGTAGAAATCATCCGCGTTCATATGCGCCACATGGGTCTTCGAACCATTGCTCCACTCGCCCATCTTGTGCGGATTATTTTTTGCAAACTGTTTGACTGCACCCGCCGCACGGCGGTCGGAGTTGCCTTCCCTCAACACGGGGTTGACGGCGCTGCCGAGCACTTTGCTGTAGCGCGCCTTGATCGCTTTTTCGGCTTCGTCTTTTGGATCGTCAGGATAATCAGGAATATTGAAACCCTGCGACTGCAATTCTTTGATGGCCGCTTTCAATTGCGGAGGTGTTGCACTGACATTCGGCAGCTTGATGATGTTGGCCTCTGGGGTGAGCGCAAGCTTGCCAAGCTCAGCGAGTTCATCAGAAATTTTCTGGCTTGCAGTGAGGTTCTCCGGAAAGTTCGCGAGGATGCGCCCTGCCAGAGAAATATCTCTCGTTTCGACAACAACGCCCGCTGCCTTGGTAAAGGCTTGTACGATAGGCAGCAAAGAATAAGTTGCCAGCGCTGGCGCTTCGTCAACCATCGTGTAAATAATTTTATGACTTGTCATATTGCTTTTCTTTCGTTCGTTCTCATTACCTAAGGCCGGCAGTGCCGGAGACGCGGTAAAATGGCACTTCAAAAATAAACCGGAATTCAAATGGGAAGTATTCTGCTATTCAACAAACCGTTTGGCGTGATCTGCCAATTCAGCAAGGACGGCATGCATCCGACGCTGGCAGATTATATCCCGCTTCCCGAATATTATCCCGCCGGACGCCTCGATACCGACAGCGAAGGCCTGCTGGTGCTGACCGATGACGGCAAAATGCAGCACCTCATCACCGACCCGAAGCACAAGCTGCCCAAGACATACTGGGTGCAGGTGGAGGGCGTGCCTGATGAAGCTGCGCTTGTAAAATTGCGCAGCGGAATTCATCTGTCAGACCCTTCGACCAAGCTCAGGGCAGGCCCTTCGACCAAGCTCAGGGCAGGCCCTTCGACCGGGCTCAGGACAGGTTTTACAACCCAGCCTGCAGACGCGCGCCTGATGGATGAACCACTAAACCTCTGGCCACGCAACCCGCCTGTCCGTGTACGCAAAGCCATTCCGACCAGCTGGCTGGAACTGACAATAAAGGAAGGCAAAAATCGTCAGGTGCGCCGCATGACTGCCGCAGCGGGTTTTCCCACCTTGCGCCTGATACGCTACCGCATCGGGGATTGGACGCTTGATGATCTTGAGCCGGGCGTGTGGCGACGGGCGTAGTCACCATGCTATGCTGCCGGCCTTAACATGAAGGAGTAACAATGAAAGTTTTATTATCTGTATGCATGATTTTTTTCACGGCACTCGCCTGCGCGGATGAAATCCCCGCCCCGCCTGCATTAGTCACCATCAAGGGTGAAGTGCTCGACACAAAGAATGTTGCGAATTACACCTATCTGCACCTCAAGACAAAAAGTGGCGTGACCTGGGCGGCGGTGAACAAGACTTCGGTAGCAAAAGGAACTGATGTCACGATAGAAAAAGCGATGGTGCTGCATGACTTCAAGAGTCCGTCGCTGAAGAAAACTTTCAAGACGATTTATTTCGGCAACCTTGTCGGCGCAAAAAGTGGCGGCATCGCTAAAGAGCCCGTCGCAACGGAAGACCTACATGTACCCAAAGCAGTCGGCGAGAATGCTTATACGGTTGAGGAAATCACGACCCGCAGTACGGAATTGAAAGACAAGACCGTTCTTGTCAGCGGCAAAATCGTGAAGTACAACGCAGGGATCATGGGCAAGAACTGGCTACATCTGCGCGATGGTTCAGGTTCAGATGCGAACAACGATGTGCTTGTGACAACGACCGATCAGGCGAAGTTAGGCGACGTGGTGACGGTGCAAGGCGTCGTGCATACCGACCGCGATTTCGGCTCAGGCTATTCCTATAAGGTGCTCATCGAAGACGCGAGGCTGCAATAAAAATATACTGGACAGCTCGCTTCCTGTGCAGCTTGCTCCAACACAGGTATTGCTTGCAGGCAAACGCCAGTTGCTATAGCCCAGGTAATTGGAAAACTTCCCGAACCAAAACTGACCCACTCATTTTACTGACGAACCATTTTTTTATTGGCATTGTACTTCCCGCTTTCCTAAATGCAAGAGATATTCATGACAGAGATATTCATGAACGGTTAGTCATTGTTACGCGAGTTTAACTGGCAATTTGTCTATTTTTTTCATGCGTTCGGCAAAGAACAAATGCGACAGCGCAAATGACTATACAACCAAACATTGCATGTATATGCCAGGTCAATCGCGTTTGATGTGCCCTTGGTACTTGCGCAGATTTTTGCTCAATTCGGAAATGATTTCTGATGCGGCATCAACGATCTGTGGGGGACCAAATCCCGCCCTAATCATTTCCCGATAAAATGATTTAGCCAGAATCTTCGCCATCCTCCCCGGATTCTGTGCATCATTAACCAGCATTTTATGTGCAGTCATCTCAACACCACCCCACAACGACATTTGGGCAAAACGAGAGTTCAACGTACGCTGAAGCTGAATGACTCGAATGACTCTGCCTGTAAACGCCGCCACGACCTCCATTGCATTCAGGTCATTTAAATCTAAGGGCTGCTTGCGCTTCAATCCATTGATATTGACCACACCTATGACTTCTCCATTGGCAATGATCGGAACACATAACATGCTCCTTCCCGGTTCAGAAGGATATCTCGCGTACCGGGCAAATTCGGAGACGCTGATATCCTCTATCAGCAGCGGCATACCCGTTGCCAATACGTGACCTGCAATCCCTTCACCTTTTTGGACTGATTCTTTATAGGCGTCAGCTGACAACTTCCCATAATTTGCGCAGACCCGAAAAGTCAAGGCGTCATCAGACAACATGATAGAGCAGTTTTCGACGTCAAGGATTTTCGCAGCTATGGCCGACAGCCTTTGCAAATTATCATCTAGACTTTGATCCGAGTCCTGAAAAGTTGCCAGCGCACTTAATCCTGCAAGAAGACTTTCAGTATGACCCTCCATTGCTGTTTTCATTGTACTTGCCATATTAAGTCGTAAAATATATTATGAACTAGGGTATGACAGAAACAACTCATGACTCACATGTAATTCAACACAACAGGCCAAGTTTTGCTCACGGAATTTTCCGCATGCATCACTCGCCAGCTTCCACCCAACTTCCTATGCGTGCTCCCATATCATGTGCCGTACTGCGCTTCGTTACAGCTTGATCTGACCCATGAGCAAAGATCAGGCCTCATATCGCATGGAGTCTACACTTGCATTTTTCGTCGAAAAAATACGGCGGGAATCCTGCCTGATTTCCGTTCCCGAGTTCCAGACTGATTCCAACCTCCAGAACCAGCACTTCAAGTTCAGGATGGCTCAAAACCATCAACACCACAAATCAGCAAACCAACTCATCAACAAAATGTACTCATGGCGCGGCTACGAGACACGCAAAGTCCTGGAACTGGATCCAGCCAGAATCACCCTCATTGCCTACTCTAACGAGGAAGCCGTCGGAACATTGTCAATTGGATCAGACTCATCAAAGGGATTGTTTGCTGATGAATTGTATCATGAAGAATTGAACATCCTGCGAGCACAGGGCCAAAGTATTAGCGAATTCCGTAACCTTGCAGTGGAAGCCAGAATAAAATCCATGCGTCTGCTGGCAAGCATGATTCACATCACTTACCTTTATCTTTACCGGATTCTAAATCATTCAGACGGCGTATTCGAAGTCAACCCGCGCCATGCGGGCTTCTATGAAAAAAAACTCGGCTTCACCCGGATCGGCCCGGAAAGAATCTGCCCACGAGTCAATGCGCCGGCAGTGCTGCTGAGCAACCATTTTCCCTACATGGCTGAACAGATCAAAAAATTCGGCGGACTCATGGGCAATGCGCCAGGAGAAAAATCGCTCTACCCCTATTTTTTCTCTCAGGCTGAAGAAGCTGCAATACTTGCGCGCATGAGAAATTGTTCAATTTAAGCTGTGCGGACATCATATCGCAGCTGGCATGACAATCACGGGGGTTGCTTGAATCGGCTATCAGTGTCGAACGCAAAGCGATACACTTTTTTGCTGCGCATACCAAATTAATTTTGCAACATGAAGATTTGTTTCTGACATAATGGCACATGTCTTATTCGCATCTCATAATAGGAAAGCCAACAAACATGACAACCGGATTCTCCCTACCCGCGACTGGCGGCAGCAGCTTTAGCACTGCCTCGGCACTCGGAAAAAACTTGGTGATATTTTTCTATCCCAAAGACGACACACCGGGTTGCACCACTGAGGCTGTGCAGTTTCGCGACCTGTATGAGCAGTTCCAACAGGCCAATTGCATCGTGGTCGGCATTTCCCGCGACAGCATCAAGTCGCATGAAAACTTCAAGAAAAAATTCATGCTGCCATTTGAACTGCTATCCGATGAGGATGAGACAGTCTGCGAGCAATTCGGCGTGATAAAGGAAAAAAACATGTATGGCAAACAGGTGCGTGGCATCGAGCGCAGCACCTTCGTCATCGACAAGGCGGGCACCCTGCGTCACGAATGGCGCAAACTCAAGGCCGACGGTCATGCCCAGGAAGTGCTGGATTTCATCACAACTCTAAATTAAAGGAAGCTCATGCGCCAACGCAAAAAAGCGGTCTCCGATACCAAGTTGTTTGTTTTGGATACCAATGTGTTACTGCATGATCCAACCAGCTTGTATCGTTTTGAGGAACACGACATCTGTCTGCCGATGTTCGTACTGGAGGAACTGGACAACAAGAAAAAGGGCATGACCGAAGTGGCGCGCAACGCGCGTCAGGTCAGCCGCTTCCTCGACGAAATCGTCAATGATGCGCCGCACAACATCGAGGAAGGCATTTCGCTCAAATCGGATGCCCACAAGAACAGCACGGGACGTCTGTTTTTGCAGACCAGCTTCATCAAACAGGAATTGCCGCATAACCTTGAACTGGGCAAAGCCGATAACGCAATACTGGGCGTAGTCATCGGTCTGCAACAGCAACAACCCGACCGGTCCGTGATACTGGTCAGCAAAGACATCAACATGCGCATCAAGGCGCGTGCGCTGGGGCTGGAAGCGCAGGACTATTTCAATGACAAGGTATTGGAGGACACCGACCTTTTGTACGGCGGCGTGCTGGAACTGCCCGTGGACTTCTGGGAAACCCATGGCCGTGATATGAAATCCTGGATCAAGGATGGCCATACCTATTATCAGATTCACGGTCCGCTATGCGCAGCCTTCTTTGTCAATCAGTTCGTTTACCGTGAAGAAGACGATACGGGATTTTATGCGATCGTTCTGGAGCAGAACGATACAACCGCCCTGCTGCGCACCCTGACCGACTACACGAACAGCAAGCACAACGTGTGGGGCATCGTCGCACGCAACCGCGAACAGAATTTCGTGCTCAACCTGCTGCTCAATCCCGACATCGATTTTGTGACTTTGCTGGGGCAGGCGGGCACCGGAAAGACGCTGCTGACACTGGCAGCGGGCCTGATGCAGACGCTCGAATCCAAACTCTATTCGGAAATCATTATCACCCGCGTGACCGTGCCCATCGGCGAAGACATCGGTTTTCTGCCCGGCACCGAAGAAGAAAAGATGACCCCGTGGATGGGCGCGCTGGAAGACAATCTGGATGTGCTCAACAAAACCGACGAAGAAGCCGGCGACTGGGGGCGCGCTGCGACCCGCGATCTGATCCGCTCGCGCATCAAGGTAAAATCGCTCAATTTCATGCGCGGCCGTACTTTTCTCAACAAATACATTATCATAGACGAGTCACAGAATCTGACACCCAAACAGATGAAGACGCTGATCACGCGTGCAGGCCCCGGCACCAAGGTGGTTTGCATGGGCAATATCGCGCAGATCGATACGCCTTATCTGTCGGAGGGCAGTTCGGGACTTACCTATGTGGTGGACAGATTCAAGGGCTGGGAGCATGGCGGCCACATCACTCTGCTGCGCGGTGAGCGGTCCAGATTGGCCGATCATGCCGGCGAGGTATTATGATTGTCTGAAAATATGGCGGATTAAAAATAACGATGTGTCCTGTTATCGATAAACCTGACGCCGAATGGCGCACTGAACTTACACCCGATCAATACAGGGTGTGCCGTCAGTGCGGCACAGAGCCACCCTTCACCGGAATATACTGGGATTGCCACGATGCGGGCATTTATCGGTGCGTGTGCTGTAACCACCCCCTGTTCGATGCCGCCACCAAGTTCGACTCGGGTAGTGGCTGGCCCAGCTTCTGGCAACCATTGCAGCCTGAAAACATCTCCGTGCGTCGCGATACCAGCCACGGCATGCAGCGCGATGAGGTAAACTGCGCACATTGCGGATCGCATCTGGGCCATGTATTTCCCGATGGCCCCCAACCTACCGGATTGCGATTTTGCATTAACTCGGCCTCCTTGGCGCTTGATAAAAATAAAAATTAAATCATGAAACTGTTATTCGATGTTTTTCCCGTCATTCTGTTCTTTGTTTTTTTCAAATTCGGCAATTCACACCCGGAGACAGCGGAAGCGATATTGGCGAGCTTTCACATTGTTCTTGGTGACACAATCAAACCCGCCATTTTTCTTGCCACACTGGTTTCGATTTTCGCTACCACCTTTCAGATCATCTGGACAAAACTGCGTCACGGAAAAGTAGATGCGATGCTCTGGGTGAGCTTTTTTGTCATCGTGCTGTTTGGCGGCGCCACCCTGATATTCCACAACGACACCTTTATCAGATGGAAGCCCACCGTGCTGTACTGGCTGTTTTCCGGGACACTGATGATTTCCAACCTGCTGTTCAAAAAGAATCTGATACGCAGTACGCTGAGCGGCAAGATGGCACTTCCAGTACGCGTATGGAACCTTGTAAACTTAAGCTGGGTACTGTTTTTTTTAGCGCTGGGATTTATCAACCTGTACGTGGCTTACAATTACTCTATCGAATCATGGGTCAATTTCAAGCTGTTTGGCTTCACCGGCCTGATGGTAATATTCGTTGTGGCGCAAAGCGCCTGGCTGTCCAAATATATGAATGAAGACAAGGAAAACAACTGATGTGGTATGTCATCACGGGACAGGATGTCCCGAATAGCATGGAAAGGCGTCTGGCATCGCGTCCCGCACATGTGGCGCGCCTGCAATCGTTGCAGGCACAAGGCCGGTTGATGCTGGCGGGTCCATTCCCAGCCATCGATGCTGAAGATCCCGGCACAGCGGGCTATACAGGCAGCCTGATCATCGCTGAATTCGCATCATTAGCCGAGGCTCAGGTCTGGGCGGACGCGGAACCGTATCTTGCCGGCGGCGTATATGAAAAGGTCAGCGTCAAGCCGTTCAGAAAGACATTTCCCTCATGAGCCGCATCGACGCTATGAAAGAAAAGCTCGCCGTGCTTAATCCGGTATCTCTCGAAATCATTGACGAGAGCCATAAACACGCGGGCCATGCGGGTGCGCGTGACAGCGGCGGCCATTACCTGTTGCAAATTGCCTCACCTGAATTTAGCGGGAAAACTACGATGGCGCGCCACCGTATGATATATTCCGCTCTGGGAGAGATGATGAAGCGTGAAATACACGCATTAAACATACAGGCGAAAACGCCGGAAGAAATTTTTTAAAATCATTTAAGAGGACTTACATGTTGAACACTCACAAACTTGCAGCTCTGGCCATTGTGGCCGCATTGGCAGTCAACCCGGCCTTCGCCGAAGACAAGTCTGCCGCCATCGTGAACGGTGTTGTCATTCCCCAGTCGCGCGTTGAAATGGATGTCAAGGGTGCTGAATCACAAGGCCGCCCAGACAGCCCTGAGTTGCGCAAAGCGATACGCGACGATTTGATCAATCGCGAGGTGATCGCCCAAGCAGCAGTCAAGCAAGGTCTGGACAAAACACCATCCGTCATCGATCAAATGGCCATTGCCAAACAAACCGTGCTGGTCAGCGCCTTTATACAGGACAACCTGAAGAAGAATCCCATCACCGACGAACAGCTCAAGAAAGAGTATGATAATTACAAGGCACAGCTGGGAGACAAGGAATACAACGTAAGCCACATCCTGGTCAAAACAGAAGCCGAGGCAAAAGCCATCATCGCCAAGCTCAATAAGAAAGAAAGTTTTGAAAAACTGGCCAAGAAATCCCTGGACACAGGTTCCGCAGAACATGGCGGCTCACTGGGCTGGACTGTACCGAAAAGCCTGGTCGAACCTTTTGCCAACGCCTTGCTGAATCTGAAAAAAGGTGAGTACACCAAGGAGCCTATACAGACTCAGTTCGGCTGGCATGTCATCAAACTGGACGATGTGCGCCCACTGAAAGCGCCTAGCTTCGAAGAGATGAAACCAAAACTGGAACAACATTTGCAGCAACAGGCCATACAAAAGACAGTCGCCGATTTGCGCGCAGCCGCAAAGGTCGAATAAAGTATTATCGATCAACAAAAAAGGACACCTTCGGGTGTCCTTTTTTGTTGTCATCCAAACATGCTCACGCGTTGAGTGTCAACAAGAATATATTTTCCTGCATACGGCTCAAACCCCGTTCTGCGAAACGAAGATCCAGCGCATCGACTTGCGCAAGCAGTTGTATTTGGGCGCGGTTTTTATACAAAGCCTCCACTTCTGCCACGGAGACAGCGAACGGCGGACCTGCCATTTCCGCCTGAGGATAATCAAAGGTGACGAGCAGTATCTTTGTTGCAGGCGGCAGTATATTCACCAGATGACGCACGTAAAGCTCGCGCATTTCAGGCGGCAGAGCAACCATGGAAGCGCGGTCATACACCGCGCTCACATTTGCCAAATCAACTTTACCCAAGTCAAAAAAATCACCGCACAGTATGCGTATATCATCCGCATCGAAGCGATCGAATTTCCCGCTGCGGGCACTATTTGCTATCAGGGAATTTTCTTCAAAGAACGATTGCACGGCGATCGGACTTAACTCTACCCCCAGCACTCCTGCGCCCTGCTTGGCCAGCCACAACATGTCGAGGCTCTTGCCGCACAGCGGCACGAACACCCGACCTGCGCCAGTCAAATGCCGCCCGTATTGCTGCAAATAGGGATTGGTTTCGTTTTGATGAAAACCGGTTTGCTCCAGTTCCCATCGCTCCAGCCAAAAATCTTTTTCCATCTTATCCTACCCATTTCCTTGCGTTCTGGAACATCCTGAGCCATGCGCCGTTTTCCTGCCAGCCAGACGGATGCCACGAATGCTGAACAGCCCGGAACACGCGTTCCGGATGAGGCATCATGATGGAGAAACGCCCATCAGGCGTAGTCAGACCTGTGATGCCTTGCGGGGAACCGTTGGGGTTCATAGGATAAGTTTCGGTCGCTGCACCACGATTGTCTACGTAGCGCAGCGTGACTTTTGCAGCCTGCATTTTTTTCGCGGAACTAAAATCAGCATAACCTTCGCCGTGCGCAACGACGATGGGCATGCGGCTTCCCGCCATGCCTTCAAACAGAATCGATGGGGACGGCTGCACTTCCACCATCACGAAGCGTGCCTCGAACTGCTCTGACTGATTGCGCGAAAAATGCGCCCAGTTTTCAGCGCCCGGTATGATCTCGTGCAGGTTGCTCATCATCTGGCAGCCGTTGCATACGCCCAACGCAAAGGTATCGTCGCGTTTGAAGAAAGCCTCAAACTCATCGCGTGCCCTTGGGTTGAACAGTATCGATTTTGCCCACCCCTCACCCGCACCCAACACGTCGCCATAGGAAAAACCGCCGCATGCCGCAACACCCTTGAAGTCGGACAATTTGATCCGGCCACTGATCACATCGCTCATATGCACATCCACCGCCGCAAAACCTGCCCGGTCAAATGCCGCTGCCATTTCAACCTGACCGTTCACGCCCTGCTCGCGCAGAATGGCGATCCTGGGACGAACACCAGGATTGAGGATCGAGGATCTGGGATTGAAGGTTTCGTTGTGATCATAGGTGAGCTTCACATGCAGACCCGGGTCTGTCGCATCGAGAAGGCGGTTGAATTCCGATTGTGCGCAAACCGGATTGTCGCGCAGCTTTTGCATCTGATAGGTCGTCTCAGACCAGATGCGTTGCAGGTTCACGCCGCCATCAGAAAACAGCGTTGTGCTGTCCTGCACAATTTCAATCATGCCCGTCTGATTCAAGGTGGCGATCTTCTGTACGCTCTTAAGTCCGGCGTCGGTTGCCATTTGCAACACATGTGCCACATCGCGATTCTTTACCTGCACCACCGCGCCCAGCTCTTCACTGAACAGCATGCGCAATGCATCGCCATGCTCCAACTGCACGTTCAGACCGATGTGTGAGGCAAAGGCCATTTCGCACAATGTCACGAATACACCGCCGTCGGAACGGTCGTGATAGGCGAGCAACATGCCGTCCGAATTGAGTATCTGTATCAATTCAAAAAATGATTTGAGCAGCACAGCAGAATCAACGTCCGGTGCAACGTCACCCACCTGCTTGTATACCTGCGCCAGCGCCGATCCGCCCAGACGGTTCTTGCCCTGCCCCAGATCGATCAGAAGCAGCGTAGTATCAAGATCAGTTGCAAGCTGCGGCGTAAGCGTCTTGCGCGCATCAGGACAAGGCGCGAAGGCAGTCACGATCAGCGACAAGGGCGATGTAACAGACTTGGCATCGATGCCGTCCTGCCAGGTTGTCTTCATCGACATGGAGTCTTTACCGACCGGAATACTGATGCCAAGTTCAGGACACAGCTCCATGCCCACGGCCCTGACAGCGTCGAACAGCGCCACATCCTCGCCGTGATGCCCCGCGGCAGCCATCCAGTTTGCCGACAACTTGATGTCGCCCATCTTTGCAATGCGCGCTGCCGCAATGTTGGTGATCGCCTCGCCCACCGCCATGCGACCTGAAGCCGCTGCATTGACCAGCGCTAACGGCGTGCGTTCACCCAGCGCAAATGCTTCGGCCAGATGCGTATTGAATCCCATCAGCGTCACGGCCACGTCAGCCACCGGCACTTGCCAGGGGCCTATCATCTGGTCACGCGCGGTCATACCACCCACGGTACGGTCGCCGATGCTGATCAGGAAAGTCTTGCTGGCAACAGATGGCAGACGCAGCACGCGTGCGATGGATTCCTTAAGATCCAGCGCACTGGTATCGAAATGTGTGAGCTTCGCCGTTTCGCGCACCGCATTGCGCGTCATTTTGGGCGGTTTGCCGAGCAATACCGACAGCGGCATATTCACAGGGTCGTTGTTGAATTCGGCATCGTGCACGATGATCTGATCCTCTTCAACGGCCACGCCCACCACGGCAAACGGGCAGCGCTCGCGCTCGCAAAATTCGCGGAACTCATCCAAACGTTCAGGGGAGATCGCCAGCACATAGCGTTCCTGAGATTCGTTGCACCATATCTGTCTGGGTGACATGCCGGTCTCGTCGAGCGGTATCTTGCGCAGCTCGAAAGCAGCACCTTTACCGCCGCCATGCACCAGTTCCGGCAACGCGTTGGACATGCCGCCCGCACCCACATCATGTATCGACAGAATTGGGTTGTTTACACCCAGCTGCCAGCAACGGTCTATCACTTCCTGGGCTCTGCGCTGCATCTCGGGATTGCCGCGCTGCACCGAATCAAAATCCAGATTTTCGGCATTGCTGCCGGTGTCCATGCTCGATGCAGCACCGCCCCCAAGACCAATCAGCATACCGGGGCCGCCCAGATGCACGATGAGCGCGCTGACAGGCAGATCGTGCTTGTGCGTATGAATGGCGGAAATGCTGCCCACGCCGCCCGCCAGCATGATGGGCTTGTGATAACCGCGCATCTCGCCGCTGACCTGCTCTTCAAAAGTGCGAAAATAACCTGCCAGATTCGGACGGCCGAATTCGTTGTTGAATGCAGCACCGCCTAAAGGTCCGTCCAGCATGATCTGCAAGGCAGTGACAATGCGCGAAGGTTTTCCATAGGGAGTTTCCCAAGGCTGGGCAAATCCCGGAATATTCAGATTCGATACGGAAAATCCGGTCAGCCCCGCCTTGGGCCTTGAGCCGGTACCGGTTGCACCCTCATCGCGTATCTCACCTCCCGATCCTGTCGCAGCACCGGCAAAGGGCGCAATCGCGGTCGGATGGTTGTGCGTCTCAACCTTCATCAGCGTATGAGTCAGCTCTTCGCTGAATGCATAAGCGCCATCGGTACGAGGATAAAAGCGCGCTATGCTCGCCCCTTCGATGACGGACGAGTTGTCGGAATACGCCACCACTGTGCCCTGAGGACTGACCTTGTGCGTGTTACGTATCATGCCAAACAGCGACATGTTTTGAACCTCGCCGTCGATCACCCAGTCGGCATTGAAAATCTTGTGACGGCAATGCTCTGAATTTGCCTGCGCGAACATCATCAGCTCGACATCGGTCGGATTGCGTTTGAGCCTTTTGAAATTCTCAACCAGATAGTCGATCTCGTCGGTGGACAATGCAAGCCCCATCTCGCGGTTGGCAGTAGCCAATGCCACAATTCCACCCTGCAAGATGTCTACTGTCGTCAATGGCTGAGGCGCACCATGACGGAATATTTTTTCTGCAGTGCCGTCTAGCATATCCAGCACCGATTCGGTCATGCGGTCATGCAACAGCGGCAACACTGCCGTTTTATCGGCCTTGCTTAATTCGCCTTTCAGGTAATAAATCACACCGCGCTCAATGCGCTCTATTCCGTTCAGACCGCAATGTTGTGCGATGTCGGTAGCCTTGGTGGACCAGGGTGATATCGTGCCCAGACGCGGCACCACCAGCACACGGATAAATTCGCCAGCAGGCTCACCCGATGTTTTATCAAGATCCAGCACTTTGTCCAACAAATCAGCCTGCGCCTTGTCTAACTGGTTTGCTCTGAGAGCCGAAAAATAACAATGGCGCGTATCAACCAGCATGACCCCCGGCGCGATGGCATTCAAGGATTCGCGCAACTTTTCCAGACGGAAGGATGATAAGGCGGAACTACCGACAGAGACTTTAAACATGGCGGATGAGAATAAAATTCGGGACGCGATTATACTATGCCCAGCACATAAGATAGGCGCAGCCATCGTGAAACCACAAGTCATCGAACAGCGTCTGGTTGCCAGACTGTTGCCCAAACGCCCTTGCGATAGCCACAAGGGCATGTTCGGCACGGTTGTTGTCATCGGCGGTGCATCTGGCATGACTGGTGCAGCCCTGCTGGCTTCACGCGCAGCCCTCAAACTGGGTGCAGGTTGCGTGCATGCGGTACTGCTGGCTGACAACGCACCTTGCGTCGATTTTATACAACCCGAACTGATGCTGCATAACGCTGCGTCAACACTACCTCATGCCACTGTACTGCTGACAGGTTGCGGCATGGGCACGAATGCCCTCGCACAAAAATTGCTCGTCAAAGCGCTGCATCACAAGGCGTCCCTAGTACTCGATGCCGATGCGCTGAATCTGATTTCCATGCACAGCGAATTGCGCCGTCTGTTGATCGCGCGCAAGATACCTGCCGTGCTCACCCCGCATCCTGCAGAAGCTGCGCGCCTGCTCTCTTGTACCACTGCACAAGTGCAGAAAGACCGAATCGGATCAGTGCAACAGCTGGCCGAAATGTTCAACTGTTCAGTGGTGCTAAAAGGCGCCAACAGCCTGTGCGCCACCCACGACAAAAAATTATATGTAAACCACACCGGCAATCCCGGCATGAGCGCGCCCGGCATGGGTGATGTGCTGGCTGGCATGATCGTCGCTTTCATTGCTCAGGGTTTAAATATCGATAACGCATTATTGCTGGCGGTGCACCTGCATGGCGTGGCGGGCGACGAACTGGCGAAACAGTGTGCCATCGGCATGACCGCGACAGAACTGACCGATCAGGCACGCCTGCTTTTAAACACATGGCAGTCAAATTGATACTTCTGCCACCTGCCACAAGCAGCCAACTTTCCACTTATGACTCGCCACTTTCAACTGACAACTTTCATGACCACTCCTATCGACATCTCTGAACAAGCCGGCGTGCGCTATCTGCACTTCGGATCAAGCTGGGTACAAGGCGCGATGCGCATCGCGCGCCCGTGGAATCTGGAACTGGAATACACACGCGAGATGATGGCATCATTGCTGCTGCGCGATGAGGCGAGATGGCCGCGCCGTGTTTTGCTGATCGGCCTGGGTGCTGCCTCGTTGACCAAATTTCTGTACCGCTATCGGCCACTCTCTCACCTGACCATCGTCGAGATCGAGCCTGCAGTGGTCGCTGCCGCAAAACATTTTTTCAAGCTGCCCGATGATGACAAGCGCATCCACATGGTCATCGGCGATGGTGCAGAATACATACTTGGCACGGACAAAAAATATGATCTGATACTGGTGGACGGCTTCAACGAACACGCACATCCAGGCCAGTTGAACAGCCTGCCCTTCTATCAGGCCTGCCGCAGCCGCCTTTCCGAACAGGGCGTGATGGCGGTCAATCTTCTGGGTCTTTGCAAGGGCGTGCTGGGCGGCTTCGCGCACATCCATAGCGCATTCAATGAACGCGCGCTGATGTTCCCTTCCTGCGAGAGCGGCAACACCATCGCCTTTGCCTGCGATGGCGATGCAATCAGCATCGATCTGGATGATATGAAAGAAAACGCAGAAACGTTGAAGAAGGAAACAGGACTCAACCTGTTGCCCACCCTGACGAGGCTGGCGCAGGCCAGGACTTGCAAAAATAACACACTGATCCTGTGAAAGTGCTGCGCCTTACTTGCGCCGCAACATCATGCGCTCGAGCAGACCATCCTTCAGGATGAACTGGTGCTTCAAGGCGCCCAGCAGGTGCACTGCCACCAACACGATCAGCACGGTCACAAGGTTGCCATGCAGACTGTGAACAAACAGCCCGTGATAACCATGAGCCTTGGGCAGCATCGTCGCATCCCCGGCCAGTAGCGCCTTGCCCACGCTGCTTTTGATCACAGTCAGTATGCCGCTTATCGGCAGCGTGAACAGCACAAGATACAAAAGATGATGCACACCCTTGGCGACCTTGTCCATCAATCCGTGACCAATGGCAGACGGCGTGCCATCCACGCTGCGGAAAAACAAACGCGCCACAGTGAGCAACAATATCGTCACACCCACGGCGCCATGAACGATGTATCCCACAAGCGTCGCGCGGCTTTCATCCGTGGCATCGGACAGCGTATCGCCCAGATACCAGGCTGTGATGAGCAGCACCAGCGTCAGCCAGTGGACGGTTACCATGCGTTTGCTGTATTGCGTCATCATTTTCCTTTAATCATTTTACGAATCCGTCAGAGAGTGGCGAGCCAGTTAAGTTCCGTTGCGGCAAAAGCTGAATTTACCTCAAATGCGCCATCAACGCAGCATTATATTTAACTGACATGCTGACACCCGCCGCGCTATCGCGGTATGCTTAACATCTGGCAATGCAGGAAGCCTTGCAAATGAACTCCACAACCGGTCTTACCACAGCAGAGGCAAAACAGCGCCTGGCTGAAACGGGCTACAACGAACTGACTCCGCCCCATCCGCGACGTTTGTACGAAATCGCAGCCGAGGTATTGCAGGAGCCGATGTTCCTGCTGCTGATCGCGGCGGGCGTTATCTATCTGCTGCTAGGTGAAATTTCCGACGCATTGATGCTGCTGTGCTTCGTGGTGATCGTCATTGCCATGACCGTCTTCCAGGCGCACAAAAGTGAACGTGTGCTGCAAGCCTTACGCGATCTGTCCAGTCCGCGCGCAAAGGTCATGCGCGATGGCAAGCCTCAACGCATCGCAGGACGCGACGTTGTGATCGATGACCTGTTGCTGCTTACAGAAGGAGACAGGGTTGCCGCCGACGCGGTACTGCTCAGCTGCAACGACTTGATGGCCGACGAATCCATGCTGACAGGCGAATCGGCTCCGGTACGCAAACAGGCAGGCAGCCAGGAAACAATAAACTGCGAACCCGGGGGAGACGATCAGCCATTCGTCTACGCGGGTACGGTGCTGGTGCAAGGCAGTGGCATCGCGCGCGCGACAGCCACCGGAAAACATAGCGCCATCGGACAAATCGGCAAGTCACTCGAAGATACATCTGCAGGCACATCACCGCTACGCATTCAGACGGCAAATCTGGTGCGCCGCCTGGCGATCATCGCCATGACATTCTGCGCAATATTAGTACTCATCTACGGTTATACGCGCGGTCACTGGCTGAGCGCATGGCTTGCAGGCATCACGCTTGCGATGTCCACCCTGCCGGAAGAATTCCCCGTGATCCTGTCGGTGTTCATGTCGTTGGGTGCGTGGCGCATCTCAGAGCACCATGTGCTGACCCGCAGACTGGATGCGATCGAAACGCTGGGTGCTGCGACCGTGCTGTGCACCGACAAGACCGGCACCTTGACTCAAAACCGCATGACGATTAAACAACTATACGGCAGCGGGCAGATGCTGCATGTACACGATCTCACCGAATTGCCCGAGCCCTGGCATGAGCTGGTGGAATTCGGCATACTGGCGAGCGAAAAGGACCCGTTCGACCCGATGGAACGCGCATTGCATGAACTGGGCAATCGCACGCTGAGCGGCAGCGAGCACCTGCATGACAAATGGGAAATCGTTCATGAATACAGCCTGTCACCCGAGATGCTGGCGATGTCACATGTCTGGCGTGGCGATGATCAACCCCATCACCTGGTCGCCGCGAAAGGTGCACCGGAAGCCATCATAGACCTGTGCCACCTGCATGAAGATGAAGCACTATCCCTGTCACAAGTCGCCGCCGGCATGGCAGACGAAGGCCTGCGCGTATTGGGCGTTGCGCGTGCCAAATTATTGCCGGAGCAGAATTGGCCGCAGCGCCAGCACGACATCGAGTTTTCCTTCGTCGGTCTGCTGGGGCTTGCCGATCCGCTGCGCCCTGATGTTTTGGATGCCATCACTCAATGCCACGCAGCCGGCATCCGGGTGGTGATGATCACAGGCGATCATGCCAGAACAGCCGTTGCCATCGGCCGCGAACTTGGCCTGCCGGCTGAACAGGTACTGACCGGTTCTGAATTAAATACATTATCCAATACTGACTTGCGCGCACGACTGCGCAACGTTCAGATTTTTGCGCGCATCGTACCGCAACAGAAATTGCGACTGGTTGAATCCTTCAAAGCGAACGGCGAAATTGTCGCGATGACAGGCGACGGCGTGAACGATGCGCCCGCTCTCAAGGCCGCGCACATCGGCGTTGCGATGGGACAACGCGGCACGGACGTAGCGCGCGAAGCCTCAGCACTCGTGCTGCTCAATGATGACTTTGCCTCTCTGGTTGCAACCGTGCGCCTGGGCCGGCGCATATACGACAATCTGCGCCGCGCGATGAGCTACACGCTTTCCGTGCACCTGCCCATCATAGGCATGGCGATGCTGCCTGTATTGCTGGGCAACCCGCTGCTTTTGATGCCTGCTCACATCATGTTTTTAGAGCTAATCATAGGTCCTGCCTGCTCGATATTTTTCGAAGCCGAAGCGGAAGAAAAAAACATCATGCAGCGTCCGCCCAGAAACGCAACAGAAAAACTGCTTTCAGGCAGGCGGCTGACTGCCAGTCTTTGGCAAGGCATCGCGGCACTCGCTATTTCCACCGCCATCTATACATGGGCACTGGCAAGCGCCTACGATGAAAATACCGTGCGTGCGCTGGTCTTTACAAGCATGGTGGCAGGAAACATCGCGCTTGTGCTGATCAACCGCTCACCATCCGAACCGCAAAAAAATCCTGTGCTGTGGTGGATACTTCTGGGCACCGGCACTGCATTGACGCTGGTGCTAAGCATTCCCATACTGCGCGAACTTTTTCATCTCTCCGGTAACGTATTATTGGTACTGGGTATCGGTGCACTGGCTGCGATAGGTACGGGGCTGCTAAGCTCGGCAGTGAAACGCGCGGCATGACTTCAAGGCGCGCCTGTCAGTTTTTATACTGGCATTTCGGTTTAATGCAGTTTGCGTAAATGTATAACGAGTGATCGTGCACGGCAAAACCGCGTTCGGCAGCGGCTTTTTTCTGGCGCAACTCTATGGTTGCATCGTAGAACTCCTCGACTCTGCCGCATTGCAGACACACGATGTGATCGTGATGCTCGCCCTGATTGAGTTCAAACACCGACTTGTCGCCTTCGAAATGGTGTTTGACCAGCAGTCCTGCCTGTTCGAACTGGTTCAACACCCGGTACACGGTCGCCAGCCCCACGTCGTCACCGCTTGCCAGCAGTTTTTTATATACATCCTCGGCGCTTAAATGGCGATCATTGCCGCTTTCGAACAGGCTCAATACCTTGAGCCTGGGTAAAGTGGATTTCAGACCTGCGCTTTTAAGATGTATCAACTCGTTCATGGTGAAATATCCGCATGGTGTAGTGAGGAAGACTATATCAAAAACTGCTTGCAATTACAAATGAGAATGATTAGCATTAAGAACAAGCGCTTCAAATTATTCACACGAGGAATCAATATGCGACTTTTATTAACGCTGCTGGCGACCACATTTCTATTCAACAATCTTGTGATGGCAGCCGACGAACTGGCAACAACACTGCTCATCGATCACCAGAAGTTTTCCCCGAGCCAGCTGAGCGTTGCGGCCGGCATCAAGACAAAGATCGTCATACGCAATCAGGACACGATGCCAATTGAATTCGAAAGCTATGATCTTTCCCGCGAGATCGTTGTACCCGGGCACGGTGAAGTAACGATCTATGTCGGACCGCTGGAGCCTGGAAGCTACCAGTTTTTCAATGATTTCAACCATGACATGCAGGGCTCTGTCATCGTCAAGCCAGGCAAAGGAAACTGATCATGTTTGCAACGGCCGTCATCATGTTTCGCGAAGTACTGGAAGCATCTCTCATCATCGCCATCGTACTGGGTGCGAGCCGTGGCATTGAAAATCGCGGCAGATGGGTCGCTGCAGGTGTAGCACTGGGCCTTCTCGGCGCATCCATCGTGGCCATTCTGGCCAATGTCGCCTCTTCCGTATTTTCCGGCAACGGGCAGGCGCTGCTCAATGCGGTGATACTCTTGAGTGCGGTGGCCATGCTGACATGGCACAACGTATGGATGAGCGCGCATGGCAAACAGCTTTCATCGGAGGTCAAAGCCGTCGGCACTGATGTTCAGTCGGGTCATCGCCCCATGGTCGCGCTGCTGATCATCACGCTGGTAGCGGTCATGCGCGAAGGTTCTGAAGCGGTGCTGTTTCTCTGGGCAATTGCCACGGGTGGCGAGCAAAGCGGCAACATGCTGATGGGCGGCCTGGGCGGCGTCATCGTAGGCGCCCTTGTCGGCCTGCTTCTGTATGCCGGCCTGTTGCGCATCCCGACGCGGCACTTTTTTTCTGTCACGAGCTGGCTGATTCTGCTCTTGGCAGCAGGTCTTGCAGCGCAGGCCGCGGGCTTTCTCAACCAGATAGGTCTGTTACCCGCTCTGGGTAACGGCTGGTGGAACACGTCCGGCATCCTCAACCAGAACAGCCTGATCGGGCAGTTTTTGCACATACTGATCGGTTACATTGCGCGCCCATCGGGCATACAGGTTGTATTCTACGTCGGCACTTTCATGAGCATTTTTCTGCTGATGCGCACCTATGGCGGCAAGCAGCGTACACAGTCCAAGGAAGCACGCAAGTGAAAATAAATTCGGCAGCTGTTGCACTGATTGCAACTCCTTTTATTCTGGCAGCGAACACTGCCCGTGCAGACAACGACTACATCGTCTATTCGCCCACCGTCGTGCAGGGACAAAGCGAAATCGAAACATACGGTTTCAGCTCTCAGGATAGTCGCAGCAGTCTCAATGGTGCGAGCGGCTATAACATTTCGGTGGCGCACTCATTCACCAGCTGGTGGAAGGCTGAAGTATATGTCGGCGAATTCAATCGCGACCCCGGAGGATCAACGCATCCTTCAGGTTATGAATTCGAGAATACTTTTCAACTTACCTCGCCTGGCGAATACTGGGCCAACCTGGGATTTTTGGCCGCCTATGCGCACAGCAAGCTGCAAGGCGTGCCAAGCGTTCTCGAATTCGGGCCGCTGCTGGAAAAGATATCCGGGCATATCGATCAGCGGCTCAATTTTATTTTTGGGAAGCAGGTGGGTAGCGGAGAAGCCAGCGCCTATGCATACCGTTCAGCCTACAGCTTAGGCTACAACATCAATGCGGGCCGTGCCACTTACACACCGGGCATGGAAGTCTACTTGCGCCCTGGTGACAACGCCTACCAGATCGGCCCCATGTTTTCAGGGGAGTTAAGATCACATGGGGGAAAAGAACTGGAATACAGCATGGGTGTTGTATTCGGCGTCAACCAAAGCGCCCCCGCCAAAACACTTTTGGCACGACTGGAGTACGAATTTTTCTGAGCAAATATCCCAAACTGCCTCGGTTACCCGAGAACTTAATCTCTTGATACTTTCACAAATCCTTTAAAAAATGATCCCAAATATCGCCATTGTGCGTTGCGGGAACCAACGAGATGTGGGTCTTATATATGCGCATTAACGCAGGCGCAATGACATCGGGAAATCCATGGCGGGAACCACGCTCATCAAACATAACCGAATCGAAAAAGTGATTTAATTCAGACAGTCCCCACAATTGTGTGATTTTTTCAGCGATATCTGGAAATTTTTGCTGAATCGTTGAAACATCGCGGGCAACATCTACAGGCAATGCGCGTGCTGAAGAGGCTGCTAAACCAGGTGTCGTTATGTCCATAGCTGATCATCCCTTACGTTTTTAAATAAATTTAAACAAATAACAAAACCAACTGCTCGATTTGCAAGCCGATCGCAACAACTCAACGGGTCAGGACTGGATAGCCATGAAAAACTTGCTTTGCCCGTTTCTTCAGCTTATCTCAGAAGCGTGTCACCTCTGGCAAGACATACAGAATCATAATCAATCAAAACAAGAATTAGAATCTTCCCCTCTCATCATGCCTTAACTACCGGTCTGGATCAATCCTGAAAGCGGCTGATTACACGGCAACTCCCCGTCGCCACAAGAGTTTTACATATGCTCGGATATCCTTTTCAGTCAATTGCCAGCATCCGGCCAAAAATCAGGCAATAACGAAGCGTTAGACTAAAAAAACGGCGACCAGGCTTTCATGCGCCAGTCGCCGCTATAGATTAAAACACCATCAAAAATCAACTACGTTCAAGATAGCTTAAAAAGCTACCAAACATCCGTCTGGTTACGGATATATTATTAGCGATGTCGCAAAAGTTACGGATATATTCTCACCAAACACAAACATCAACTACATTATGCGAAGTTTTTTGCGACGAAATCCCAGTTCACCAGATTGTTCATGAAGGTTTCAACGAACTTAGGGCGCATATTGCGGTAATCGATGTAGTAAGCATGCTCCCATACGTCCACACACAACAAGGCTTTATCAGCAGTGGTCAGCGGTGTGCCGGCAGCGCCCATGTTGACGATGTCGAGTGTACCGTCTGTTTTTTTCACAAGCCACGTCCAGCCGGAACCGAAATTGCCGACAGCCGAAGTCTGGAAAGCCTTTTTGAATTCATCCAGGCTGCCCCATTTTGCATTGATCGCAGCAGCCAGCGCGCCGGTCGGTGCACCGCCGCCCGCAGGCTTCATGCAATTCCAGAAGAAGGTATGGTTCCATACTTGTGCGGAATTGTTGTAAATGCCGCCTGCAGGCGCTTTCTTGATGATGGCTTCCAAATCCAGCGACTCGTATTCCGTGCCCTTGATCAGGTTGTTCAGGTTGGTCACATAGGCCTGATGGTGCTTGGCGTAGTGATACTCAAATGTCTCTTTGGACATGTGTGGTTGCAGTGCATCCATCGCGTAAGGCAGAGCTGGCAAAGTGTGTTCCATGTTTTTTCCTTATGTTAAAAAGTTGCGAAATGAGTTGACTACCGGGTGACTAAATAATACCACAGCTCTTTAGTCAGACTTCGACGAATTTTCCGTTCGAGAAAATCAGCGCACAACGCACCACCTTGTGCGGATAAATAGCCTGCATGGCATCGCGATACTCTTCAAGCTGCATCGAGTAAGATTGCGATTCGGCACCGGTCTTATAATCCAGTACCCAGACTTCAGACCCGAATTCGACCAGACGATCGATGCGCTTAAGCTCTCCGTTCGCATTGACGTAAGCGATTTCATTCGAAGCCGCCAGGTAATACTGCGCATCAAAGAATCGCATCAGATCAGGCGCATTCAATATTTTCTGCGCCTGCTGCCAGAGTAATGGCATCTGATCGGGAACAATGTGCAGCCTGCGCTGCAACACCTGATACAAATCGTCCTGAGTATCAATCTCCGGCGCCGTTAAGTGTTGCAGCAGTCCATGCAACCAGATGCCATATCGCTGTTGATCAGTCAATAAAGGTTTGCGCGTGCCGGTCGGCAGTGACTGAGTGAGACGCTCATCCATAGCAGAGGACAGAAGACAGAAGTCAGAAGACAGAAGTTTTGATGCCGCTGAGCGGCAATCGTTTGATGCGGCAAAGCCGTCTGACATTCTGTCCTTCACGCAACAACTTAGGGCAAAGCCCTTTAGTTGTGCGGGGAAGACCCTTGCGGTCTCTGTCTTCTGTCCTCTGCCCCCTGTCCTCTGCCCTCTGTCCTCTGATTGAGCGATGCGGTCATACCATGTGTCGGCTATCAACGCACCGTTGCCACTGACGATCAGAAACTGTTTGGCACGGGTCATCGCAACATACAGCAGATTCAGATCCTCGCGTGCGGCGAGTGTTTCTTCCTGCTCGAAGTAATGCTCGCGCGCGGCTCCACGGCTGGCTTTGTCTCCATATATAGAAAAATGCGCAGGCGCTGATGCGTCGGTCGGCCAATCAATCAGCACTTCATATCCTCTGTCGGCAGGTGATTTGGCATTGGCATCCAGAAGCCAGACGATGGGGGCTTCCAACCCTTTGGCCTCATGCACCGTGTAGATGCGGATCGCGTCTCCCGCCTGAGCAACGCGCCCTTCGTCGGGCGACTCGTTATCGGAGGCTTTGCGCAACTCGGCCAGCTCGCGCAAAAAACCCGGCAGGCTGGGATAACGCCCCGCATCGACATTCAGTGCGATTTCCAGAAAAGCCTGCAAGTTAGCCAGCACGGTAGCTGCCATCACTTCGGGCACAGCGGAAGCATAACGATGCTTGACACCTCCTTCAAAATAGACGCGATCCAGCAGATCGTGCACCGGCAATTTGTCGGCAAGCAGCATCCAGCCCTGCAACAATCGATAAGCGCGCTGCAGCGCGATTGAACCGCCGCCCTGCTCCACAATGTACCTCAAACTCGTCCACCAAGATTCCCGTGTCCCGGTTCCTGATTCCTGATTCCTGATTCCTGATTCCTGAATCCGCATCAAATCATCGTCGCTGCATGAAAATATGGGTGTGCGCAGTGTCTGAGCCAAGGCCAAATCCGCAAAAGGCGTAATCAGGAAATTGAGCAGCGCCTGTATGTCGGAGGCTTCCAGCGTATCGAGCAGACCGCCGCGACGCGAGGTGAGATACGGAATACAAAGTCTGCGCAGCGCCTGCTCATACACTTTAAGATGAGTTCGTCTGCGCACCAGCACCATGATGTCTGAAAATTCCGCGACACGTTTCTGCCCCTCATCAACGACCTGCCACTTGCCAGCAATCTGCCTGATCTTTTCGGCAAATTGCGTGGCTTCAATTTCGCGCGCGCCTTCTTCAGAGTCCTGATAAGCTTCAGTCAGCGGGTTTCGCAATTCAATGGCGTTGCTTTGAACTTCTGTTTTCTGTCTTGCGCCCTCTGTCTTCTGTTCCCTGTCCTCTGTGAGCGTAGCGGTCGCAGCTTCAGCTGCGGGTACCGCACGGCCTACCCCTTGCGGGTACACAGTGCTAAGCGGCATCACCTCAACGCAACCTGCAAGCGACTTCTGGTGAGCGGTATGTCTCTCAAAACCTTCATACTCTTTCAGACCGTCGAATACCCCGTTGACGACATCCAGCACGGCAGGCGCATTGCGGCGCGTTTCATTCTTTTTCAGATGCACCGCCGCATAGTTGGTTACAAGAAATTCGCGCGCCACATCGAACAGTCTGGCATCGGCGCGCCGAAAGCGATAGATGGATTGTTTTGGGTCGCCCACCACAAACACGGCAGGCGGACTATTCACTGCACAAGACGCAGCAAACCAGGATTGCAATATCTGCCATTGCAGCGGATTGGTATCCTGGAATTCATCCAGCAATACGTGGCGGTAGCGGCTGTCGAGCTTGTATTGCAGATATTCCGCGTGATCACTGTCATTCAGCAACTGGCAAACACGCCACTCCAGATCGCCAAAATCAAGCAATTGCTGGCGCTGTTTTAATGCCTGATAGTGTTCCAGTAATGCAACGCCGCAGCGCAATGCGTGCCGGTTCATGTGCAAGGCTGCGATGTCGTCATACGCATCGCGCGCCGCTTGCAGACTGGATTGCAACACCTCGCGTGTATGCAGGAACGCATCTGTATTCTGTTTTGTGTTTGGCTTGAAAGGACTGCCAATGCGCGGCTCGCCCTTTTGCGTGAACAACAACGGCCTCACTTTATCGAAGCGCGCTTCAGGTTGCGTGTCGGTCCACGCCCGCTCCAGTTCGGTCGCCCTGGCTTTCTGAGGATCGGTACCATTGCCGGCTAACTGGATAGTGAACGCGAGCAGCAATTCCTCGCTGTTGCCGCACATACCCCAGTCAGCGACAGGATCAAACTCGATATCTTCCACTCCGAGTTCGTTTTGCAACTGTAGCGCTGCCCATGACAAGGCATCCATCTGTCCCTGCGTGTATGCCCACCATTCGCTGCGCTTGCCGACAAAATTGTGCAGCAGTTTTTGCGTGTTTGACAAACCCAGCTCAGTGAATAAATACGTCATCGAACGGGCAGTTTCTCCCTCCTGGTCGTGATGCAGCTCGTCAAGAAATGTCTGCCATGCCTCCTGCCAAAGTTCGGCCGTCTGCTCGACCAGTTGCACACCGCCTGCCGTATTGAGCGGCGCACGCTGCAGTATCTGCATGAACCAACCGTGAAAGGTGCTGATGGTAATGGAAGGTTGTGCAAGCAGAAATTGCTGATACAAGCGCCGCGCGCGCGGCAACACGTGCTCAATATCGGCATCTGCAACTTCGCGCTCGCGCAAAAATTCACGCACATAGTCATCGTCTCTTGAGGCCAGCTCATACAGCCAGTCGCGCAACCTGGCCTGCATTTCTTGAGCCGCCCTGCGAGTAAAGGTGATGGCGAGTATTTCGGAAGGCGCGACACCAACTAGCAACAGACGCACGATGCGCGAAACCAGCAGCCAGGTCTTGCCGCTGCCCGCACATGCCTCAACCACCACGCTCTGTTTTGGATCAAGCGCCTTGCGGTTATCCATTTTCGCCTCGCCGGCAAAGCCCTCTCATCTCGCAATAGTTGCACACCTTTTCCGCACCGTGAGCAGACAGGGCTGCACCTGCTCGCATCTGCGAGAATACCGTTTGCAAACGCTCGATATTCAGCCGCGCCAGTTCTGTTATCTCGACAGGTGATGCAACCGCCAGCACGGCATCACCATCCAGACTCACGAATTCTGCCGAGAGAGCTTTGACAGCTTTTGCATAACAGGCCAGTTGCACATCTTCCCCCAGTTCTTTAAGTTTGTTTTTCAACACCGTAGCGGATTGCGTCTTGTAATCGAGAACCAGTATCCCACCCGCCCCATTCACATCCATGCGATCCAGGCGTCCGCGCAACGTCAAATTTTCTGTCACTTCCACTTTGAACGGCACTTCGCTTCCCTGATAGCGCCAGCCCACCTCTTCGTTTTGCAGCTGCCAGTCAAGGTAGGCCGGTATCAACGCCTGCCAGCGCAACAGCCAGGCCTGTGCAAGATAATCGTGGGCCGTCCCCTCCGCGAACACTTCATCGCTGATGCGTCGCATGACAGCATCAGCCTCGCCTCTGTCCTGTTCTTGCAGCACCGGCATCTCGGTGTGAAATCGCTGCAACACCGCATGCACCCAGGTACCGTAGTCGCGCTTGTCCAACGCCTCGCGCACCTCATCGATCTCGTTGAGGCCCAGCACATGGCGCGCAAAATACTGATAGGGACAAGCCACCAGTGCGTTGTAACCGGAGGGCGAAATATGTGTCGGCATCAACTCTGCCGTGACGACAGGACGAGGTATTGCACTTCCCCAATCCTCAATCCTGAGCGTAGCGGTCGTAGCGCAAGCTACGGGCACCGCACGGCCTGCCCCTTGCGGGTGCGATCCTCGATCCTGAATTTGCACCTGTGCAAATTCGATCAACTCGCCCAACTCCTTGTCCATCAGATCATGTCCGAACGCCAGGATATGCTGCGCGCGCAGCATTTCAAAATACGGGCTGAGCAGATTCGGTTCACCGTTCCGGCTTGCCTGCCAGGTAACCAACACCTGATCGTTCATCGCCAGGAGCGAGAGCAGATCGTCGCGCACCCGACGCTGCGCCGCATGGCTCGTCGGCAACCCAAGCGCGGTGCGCACCGCATCGTTAAACCACTGACCGGAATTTGCAGGCGCCGGCAGATGCGCAGCATCAGAACCCAATATAAGCACCGCATCAAAACTGCGCCAGCGCGTGGCTGAAAGATGTGTGAACAGCACAGGTGAATCCACTGAGACATCCCGGTAAGTGTTCAAATCGAGCTGTTGAGATAGCCAGCGCCGCCACTCAGAAAAACCGTATGCAGCCGTATCGGCATGCAACTCTTCCTGCCAAATGGCCAGCAACTGCAACAACTGCTGTCCCGCCGTATCCTGTCGCCAGCCCTCGATGACACCGAGTATCTCCAGACTCTCATTCAGATCATTCAGCCATGTTGAGAGCTGTCTTTTTCTTCCGCCATCTGTCCTCTGTCCTTCACGCAACAACTTGGAGCTTGTCTCCTTAGTTGCGCGGGGAAGACCCTTGCGGTCTCTGTCCTCTGTCTTCTGCATCGCCCCTGCCGCCTGCCTCATGCGCACCAGCGGCTGTAACAGTTCTGGGGCTTCACGTTCTGCCAACGCGATGTAATCCTGCAGATGCGCGACAACGCCGTGACGACGTACCATTTGTTCGAACAGGTACGCGGACTGTTTACGCTGTACCGGATTGTCTGCAAAAAGAAAGGGAGACTTGAAGAGATCGAGCACATCCTGATAATAGAAGTCGCCCTGCACAGCTTCGAGCCAGCGCATCAGCACCGTGCTCACCGACAACGTTGCAAACGTCCAGCCGGTCTCGTCCTGCACCTCTACCTGAGCTCGTTCAAGCAAGGCACGCAGGCGGCGCGCCACAAGCCTGTCCTGCACCACGACCGCGATGCATTTTTTGCCTTCAAGCAACCAGCGGCGCACTTGCACATCGGCTGCCTGCGCTTCCTGTTCCAGGCCTTGCGCGCCGAACAGTCTGACCGTACGCATTGTCGAGGGAGCGCTTAAAGAAGCTGCGGCCTTCTTAAGTTCGGCAGCCTGACTCAGCAGATCACCACTTCCCATATCCTGTTGCAAGGCTGAAACAAGCAGCGCGCAGGCGGGTTCAAAGAAAGCCATTTCACGCATATCGAATATGCTCACCTCGACACGTTCGCAGCAAGCCTGCAAAAACTGCATTTCCACTGCGGACAGATCACAGGTTTGCAACACATACAGCGGCGTTGAATTTTCCCGTGCCAGTATACCCAATCGCAGCTGGTAGGCGGCTGAGACGTCCATATCTCCGGATGCTGCCATCGCATACCATAACTCATGCACAACACGCGCCTCAAACTGCATCGCCTGTCCTGCGCGTGCCTGATAAGCATTGCCCAGTTGTCTTGCAAACTCTTCTGCCGAATCGGGAAGGCTCACTTGATGACGCGTCAGTTCATCCATCAGCGTCAGCAATTCGCGCGACAGACTCCACAGGTTTGCATCGGGAAACCATTTGCGTTCGCGCAACGCACTGTAGAGTACTGATATGCGCTGCGTATCGGATTGAACGGGCGCATCAAATGGAACGGTCTCTACCCAGTCGCCAAGCGTTGTCATCTGCGGCAACAGCAACGCAGGCAGGCCCGCGACCTTGCTTAATGCCTGAGCCAGCGGTTCTGCTGCATGATAGTTGGGCAGTAAAACGATTGCGCCGCGCAAATCGGGCGACTGATGAGAAGAGAGGATGTGTTGCGCGACGTGACGATAAAAACTCATGCCGCTCCCTGATCAAACTTTATTAAAAAGCGCTTACCTATCTTTCGAGCAAATGCAGTTTGTCCTTCACATTCATCCAGTCATCCGCATCTGCCGGCGCATCCTTCTTTTCGACGATCGGCTCCCACAACTTGGAGAGCTCTGCATTCAACGCCGTGAAATGGCGCTGATCTTCTGGCAAGTCATCCTCCGCATAAATCGCCTCAACCGGGCATTCTGCAACACACAAGGTACAGTCTATGCACTCATCAGGGTCAATCACCAGAAAGTTCGGACCTTCTCGAAAACAATCCACCGGGCACACATCCACACAGTCGGTGAACTTGCATTTGATACAGCTTTCCGAAACCACATAAGTCATGTCCAGACTCCAATTGACAAAAGTTGCGGCATTTTAACAGAGCTGCCAAAAAGCAGGAAATTTTCAAGGGTACACGACTGAGCAATCCTGAAAACTCATCGAAAAACATCTCCCGTAAAAAATTACAACAGCAACGTGATGTGACGACGGTGCCACATTTTGCAAGACTCTGCAGACTATCTCGCCTGCCGAAACTGGATGGCTTGCGCATCCTGCACTTCACAGCGCGCATTTTTTTAGATAGGATGCGTACTCAAGGAATGACTCCAACCATCACAACCCTTCTACCATATCTTAAAATTCATAGCGAGATTCAAACATGAGCGAACATATTCATTACGTAACCGATGCTACTTTTGACGCCGACGTCACCCAGGCAGCCCTTCCCGTGCTGGTCGACTACTGGGCCGAGTGGTGTGGCCCCTGCCGCATGATTGCCCCTATTCTGGACGAAGTCGCCAAGGAGTATGCCGGACGACTGACTGTTGCAAAACTGAACGTGGATGAAAACCAGCAGACCCCGCAGAAATTCGGTGTACGCGGCATCCCCACGCTGATGCTATTCAAGAACGGCAACATCGAAGCCACCAAGGTCGGCGCATTATCAAAATCCCAATTGACAGCTTTTATTGACAGCCACATCTAAAGCGTTTATTCTCGCACCCGCATAGCCCATCAAGAGGCGTTTCGCACTAACTTAGGCCATGCGGGTGGCCGATCTCACACCCGCTCCCAGATCCTCACTCTCATCATTCATTCAATCAATTCTCGCGCATTCCCATGCATCTATCCGACATAAAGACCAAACATATCACCGAACTCGTTGAAATGGCTGCGGCCAATCAAATCGAAAACGCCAACCGAATGCGCAAGCAGGACCTGATGTTCGCGCTGCTCAAAAGCCATGCGAAAAAAGGCGAAAGCATCTATGGCGATGGCACACTGGAAATACTGCCTGACGGCTTTGGCTTCCTGCGTTCTCCGGACACCTCGTACCTTGCAGGACCTGATGACATCTACGTCAGCCCCAGCCAGATACGCCGCTTCAATCTGCACACCGGCGATTCGATCGAGGGCGAGATACGCACACCCAAGGACGGCGAGCGTTATGTTGCGCTGGTCAAAGTCGATAAGGTCAACGATGAACCGCCTGAGAATGCAAAGAACAAGATACTGTTTGAAAACCTCACTCCCTTATTTCCGACCGAGGCCCTGATACTTGAGCGCGACATACGCGCCGAGGAAAACATCACAGGCCGCATCATCGATATCGTGGCACCCATCGGCAAGGGACAGCGCGGCCTGTTGGTCGCATCGCCCAAATCAGGCAAGACAGTAATGCTGCAGCATATTGCACATTCCATCTCGGCGAACAACCCCGATGCCACCCTGATCGTGCTCTTGATCGACGAACGTCCCGAGGAAGTGACCGAAATGACGCGCACCGTGCGCGGCGAAGTGGTCGCCTCGACCTTCGACGAACCGGCCAGCCGCCATGTGCAGGTTGCCGAGATGGTTCTGGAAAAGGCCAAGCGTCTGGTCGAACACAAGAAGGACGTGGTGATCCTGCTCGACTCCATCACCCGCCTGGCTCGCGCTTACAACACTGTGATTCCCTCATCCGGCAAGGTGCTGACGGGCGGTGTAGACGCCAATGCGCTGCACCGCCCTAAGCGTTTTTTCGGTGCCGCACGCAACATCGAGGAAGGCGGTTCATTGACCATCATCGCAACCGCGCTGGTCGATACCGGCTCGCGCATGGATGATGTGATCTACGAAGAATTCAAGGGCACCGGCAACATGGAAATCCATCTGGATCGCCGCATGGCCGAGAAGCGCATCTATCCTGCGATTAACATCAACCGTTCCGGCACGCGCAAGGAAGAGCTACTCATTAAACCAGACGTACTGCAAAGAATCTGGCTGCTCAGGAAACTGCTCTACCCGATGGACGAGCTGGAATCGATGGAATTTTTGCTGGGCAAGATCAAGGCGACCAAGAACAATGCCGAGTTCTTCGACTCCATGCGCCGCTGACCTTAAAAACTTAAGGAAACGCTGTTAAGGTTTTCCAAACAAGCGAACCACAACACTGCTACACGCAAGAATCACTCTGTCCCGTAGGGTTGCAAGCCGAAATGGCGTCTGTGGCTTTGCTGCTCTCGGATTTTGTATGCATTTTTTGTTACACTGCGCATTATATTGAAATAATGAGGTCTGCCATGGAAAAAGCGCTGTTTGTTCGTGCGGAGTGGGATGAAGAGGCCGCAGTGTGGGTAGCTACGAGTGATGATGTTCCTGGGTTGGTTGCCGAAGCCGATACAGCAGAAGCCTTACTCGTCAAGTTGCGAGTACTGATTCCTGAGTTGCTGGATGCAAATGGTTTTCCAGATTCGGGCGAAGTGCCATTTGAATTGTTCACGCGCCGTTTTGATGTTGCACTTCGGCAAGCTGCGTAATGGAAAGTTTGACAGCCCAGTTAAAAGCCCTTTTGCTCAAGGCTGGGGGCAGATTTGAACGGCAGGGTAAGGGCGATCACGAGATTTGGTTCAGTCCGATTACCGAGGTTCGCTTTCCTGTCGATAGCAAAATCAAGTCACGTCATACAGCGAATGCGGTTCTAAAACAAGCCGGATTGCCCAAGCATTTTTAATCGGATGAACTCGAATCGATGGGTTCCTGCTGGGCAAGATCAAGGCGACCAAGAACAACGCCGAGTTCTTCGACTCGATGCGCCGCTAAAAATTTTAGCCCGCCAAAGTCACGAAATGGGGTAAGCAGGCATTTCGCCGCAACGCGAAAGCTCGCAAAGGCATTGCTGTAGTGGGCTTTAAAAGGTCAAGTGCAGGAGATGCTGCATTTCTAGGGTGACCCCGGCGTCCCTATACAACTTTAGGCGTGCTACCCGTTACCTTTTAGGAGAGAAAATGCCAGTCAACCCAAGGTCTTCAGCACGACTGGACGAGTTCCTGGCGGAGTTATCCAAAAATCACATCAACGCGATTCATCAGAGTCGATCAGTCTACCTTGTCAATAATCTAAAGGTATCTATCAGAACAACGACAAAATCAGATCCAAAAATCTGGTATGACGTGAGTGAAGGAATAATTGATAGGGTAGATTATTTGATATATCAAGCCGACTCCCGAAATCATTTTTTACTCTTCCCAGCAGATTTTTTTCTTCAACAATATGGTCAGTTAAAAGACAGCAATCGACAAGGTGCAAAGCTGTTCTACATTGACTGGAAAAACAAAAAATTTATTTCAAATCCAAAATTCCCGCAGGATATTTCTGATTACTGTTGCTCAATGCTGCACAGCGAATCTAGTGGGAAATGGAAACAAGTTTTCCTTGGCGAATATCAGCTGATTGAAAAATCAGACGCGAATCATCAGCCTCTTAATGGTACGCTCGCAAAGCAAGTTGCTTCCGACCTAGAATCTCTAGCTGAAGAAGAGAACGGAACAGAAGGTGGGAAGAAGGAAAAGCTTATAGCTTACTTTGAACGAAACCCAGCACTCCGTACAGCCGCTGTTGCTTTCCATGGCACGACCTGCAAAGCCTGTGGTTTCAATTTCGAGGCAGCTTATGGTGAACACGGAAGAAACTACATAGAGGTTCATCACCTAATCCCAATCTCCACGCTTCCTGAGCCGTCGAGCATTAACCCCAAAGAAGACCTCACAGTCTTGTGCTCCAATTGCCATCGAATGATTCATCGCAAACGTGAGTTGCCTCTTTCAATCGAGGAGCTTCGTAATATTCTGGCGAAGAAAGATAATGCTTGTGAGTCCAAAGCCTCTTAAGAAACACCTCCCACACAGCAAAGCGGCACGCTTCCCTTGCAGATAATTTGTATTTCACGGTTCAAGCATAAAATCCAAAGGCAGCGATCAGCGCTTGAGATCGCGATTAAAACTCTCATGTGGGCCGATAGCTTCCAGATAGACCAGTTGAACCGCCTCGTCGTCACGTGTATAACCCAGCAGGTAAAGCTGGCCCTGACTGCGAAACTTGTAGACCAACAAATCGGCCAGATCGCCTTTTTTCGCTCGCCCATAGTGGGCTGTTCAGCGACAAGCATGACAGCCTCATCGACATCAGATGCAACGTTGTCATGCAGCTTTTTATATTGGCGTGCAAATCGCCTCGTCTGCCTGACCGCAAAACTCATGCACGGCGACTGCGCGGCACAAAGGGGGTGGCTTGATCGCGCGGCTCCTTCATCGACGCCAGCGCTTGGGCAATAAAACTGGCCGGCAGATCCGGATTGTCGAGCGATACACGACCGATCGTGGCCCAATATTCAATCTGCCCGGCAATCGTACGATGCTCCACCTGCGCTTCGTTGCGCGCCTGCTCGTGCAATGCATCATCGATTCTGACCGGCATTCCCATCACTCATTCTCCAGCAGCTACAAAAGTAGCAACATTGTAGGCTGGTAAACTGATGAAGGCGATGTAAGGCAATCAAGGTAAATTCCATCCGTTTTATACAAAAGGATTTTGACGTGGGCGGATTTTTCTGTATAATCCTCGCTTTCGCAAAATCCGCATCGAGGTTGTTATGTACGCAGTCATTAAAACCGGTGGTAAGCAGTATCGTGTTGTTACCGGTGAAACTTTAAAAGTTGAACTCATTTCCGGCGACATCGGATCAGCCATCGTGCTGGACAAGGTGTTGATGGTTTCCGACGGCGACAAGCTGTCTGTCGGCAAGCCCATGCTGCTCGGCGCAACCGTAGCTGCCACCATCGTCTCGCACGGTCGCGGCGACAAGGTTCGCATCTTCAAGATGCGCCGTCGTAAGCACTACCAGAAGAATCAGGGACATCGTCAAAACTACACCGAAATCCGCATCGACGGCATTTCCGCATAAGGAGCAGATACCATGGCATCAAAAAAGGGCGGCGGCAGTACCAGTAACGGACGCGACTCGCACTCGAAACGACTGGGCGTAAAAAGCTACGGCGGCGAGTTGATTTCAGCTGGAAGCATCATCATTCGCCAGCGTGGAACTGAGTTTCATCGCGGCGAAAACGTCGGCATGGGCAAGGATCACACCCTGTTTGCCAAAGTGACCGGCCGCGTGGTGTTCGCCATCAAGGGCGCGCAAAAGCGCAGGACAGTTTCCATCGTTGCAGCCTAATCCCTCTCCTCAATCCTCTGGTCAAGCTACTAGCCATTCGACTAAGTCATCAAAAGACGATGACCAAGTCGCTGGTTATCCCGCAAGTGGGCGAGGATGCAATCGTACCTTCTCTCTTAGATTGAAGAATATGATAAAGGTGATTTTGCAATAACGATACAAATCAGCCCTATCGCAAGGTAGGGCTTTTTTTATTCGCGGTACAAAAAAATGAAGTTCATAGATGAATCCAAGATCGAAGTCATCGCGGGCAATGGCGGAAACGGTATAGCCAGTTTTCGCCGCGAAAAATACATCGACAAGGGCGGCCCGGACGGCGGCGATGGCGGACGCGGTGGCAGCGTGTTTGCTGAAGCCGATCGCAACATCAATACGCTGGTTGATTTTCGCTTTGCCAGAACGCATAAGGCGCGCAACGGCGAATCCGGTCGCGGCTCGGATTGCTATGGCAAGGGTGCGGACGATGTGATATTGCACATGCCGGTCGGCACGGTCATCACCGACATCAACAGCGGTGAAGTGATCGCCGATCTGACCCACGATGGCGAGCGGGCGTTGCTTGCCGAGGGTGGCAAAGGCGGTCTTGGCAACATTCATTTCAAATCCAGCACCAACCGCGCACCTCGCCAATGCACGCCTGGCACGGAAGGCGAAACGCGCGAGCTGCAGCTTGAACTCAAAGTGCTGGCCGATGTCGGTCTGCTCGGCATGCCCAATGCGGGAAAATCGACTTTCATCCGCGCTGTATCCGCAGCGCGCCCCAAGGTCGCCGATTATCCGTTCACGACTCTGCACCCGAATCTCGGGGTAGTTCGCGTATCGCATGAAAAAAGTTTCGTCATCGCGGACATTCCGGGACTGATTGAAGGCGCTGCCGAAGGCGCGGGACTGGGTCATCAGTTCTTGCGCCATCTGGCGCGCACCAGCCTGCTGCTGCATCTGGTGGACATCGCCCCGATGTATGAGGGTACAAGCCCAGTCGCAGAGGCTGTCGCGATACTCAACGAGCTGAAAAAATACGATCAGGCCCTGTACGAAAAACCGCGCTGGCTGCTTTTGAACAAGGTCGATCTGCTGGAAGACAAGGCGTCCAGCGTTACCGCCTTCCTCAAGGAGTTCTCCGACTACGACCGCTATTTTGTCATCTCCGCAATCAATGGTGATGGATGCAAAGAGCTGACTTATGCGATCATGGAGCACCTGCTGGAAACAAAGGAACGTGAACGGCATCAGGCTGCCGACAGTGCGCAGGAAACCGATGCCAGCAGCCTGTAAAAAACAGGATTGAGGATTGAGGAATGTTGGAATCATCGACAAAAACAGTATTAACAAATTGCCGTCGCATCGTCGTCAAAGTGGGCAGCAGCCTGGTGACCAATCAGGGTGCGGGGCTTGACCTTGTTGCCCTTGAAAACTGGGCGAGACAAATTTCTCTGCTTAACGCGCGCGGCTGCGAAGTGGTGCTGGTATCAAGCGGTGCAATAGCCGAAGGCATGCAACGCCTGGGTTGGCGCACTCGCCCGACCTTGCTGCATGACCTGCAGGCAGCCGCTGCAGTTGGCCAGATGGGTCTGGTGCAGGCGTATGAAACCTGCTTTCGCAAACATGGCCTGCACGCAGCACAGGTGTTGCTCACTCATGCCGACCTTGCCGACCGCGAGCGTTACCTGAATGCCCGCGCAACGCTGACCACCCTGCTCAGTCTGCGCGTCATCCCCATCATCAACGAGAACGACACGGTGGTCACCGATGAAATCAAATTCGGCGACAACGACACGCTGGGCGCACTGGTCACCAACCTGATCGATGCCGATGCACTCGTAATCCTGACCGATCAGGACGGTTTGTACACCGCCGATCCGCGCCGTGACCCCGCTGCCAAGCTGGTAACTACCGGCCAGGCGGGTGATGCACAACTGGAGAGCATGGCGGGCGGCGCCGGCAGCAGCATCGGTCGCGGCGGCATGATCACCAAAATACTCGCGGCAAAGCGCGCGGCACACAGCGGCGCGCATACCGTTATTGCATCGGGGCACGAACCCGATGTGCTGCTGCGCCTGTTCGAGGGCGTATCCATCGGCACGCTGCTCACAGCCCCTGATCTGCCCCTGGCTTCCCGCAAGCAATGGCTCGCAGGCCATCTGCAGGTCACCGGTCGCCTGGTGCTGGATGAAGGCGCGATCGGTGCATTACGCCAGGATGGAAAAAGCCTGCTGCCGATCGGCGTCAAAAATGTGTTCGGAGAATTTCAGCGCGGCGCGGTCATCGCCTGCATCAGCGAACAGGGAGAAGATATCGCGCGGGGTCTTTCCAATTACAGCAGCGATGAAGCGTTGCGAATCAAAGGCCACGCCAGCTGCGAAATCGCAACGTTGCTGGGCTATGGCGGCGATACCGAAATCATACACAGGGATAACCTGGTATTGCTATAAGCAATACCAGGTTACGATGCCAGCTGTTGCTACGTACCAGCTGGCATCACTACTATATGCAGCACCAAGTTGCGGTGAGAACTTCTGCAACTCAGAAGTTCGAGGCATAGTTTGCTGTTGGCAATACTGGATCTACGGTTCCATAAACAAGATATACGGTTTCGGCTTCATTTTTCGCATCACCGCTGTGGCCGCCGAACGGCAGTCAGGATGGCAATTAATTTTCACTTTTTCTCTGGCTGCTGAATCTACATGTTTCAAGCCGTGACGTTGGTGGCTGCACCTGGAGTCTATCCGAAAGTTTTGCTCAGCAACCAGATCGCCGATACTCGACAATGCTGCCAATATCGGCACTTGGACAAGAAAGGTTCATCTCATACCTTGAAACGATTTACAGTAGTACGCATTTCGCCCGCCAGTTTTTCGAGGTCATCTGCGGCAACAGAAGCCTGCTCAGCAGCAACACTATTCATCTCCGTCATTTGAGATACTTTCTCGATTTGAACTGCGATGTCGTTGCTGGCCTTGCTTTGTTCCGCCAGCGCAGCGGAAATGTCGCCCACCGTTCTGGTTACTTCGACTGACTCTGTCTTGATCTGGGTAATCGCATCGCCTGCCTGCTTTGCCAACGCAACCCCACCATCAACCTGGTTGACCATCGCAGCCATGTCAGCCACAGCAACGCGAGAGGAGTCCTGTATGATGCCGATCATGTTCGTTATTTCCTGAGTTGATTTGGCGGTACGCTCCGCCAGCTTGCGCACTTCGTCCGCCACCACGGCGAATCCTCGCCCCTGCTCGCCGGCCCGGGCCGCTTCGATTGCGGCATTGAGCGCAAGCAGATTGGTTTGATCGGCAATCTCCTTGATAACATTTACAATCACGGATATCTGGTTTGATTGCTCACCAAGTTTCTCGATGGAACTGGAAGTCTGGCGCACGGTGCCGGCAATCTTCATCATCTCTTCTGCCGCCCGATGAATGATTTCGCCGCCATGCCCGGAACGTTCACTTGAATCCTTCGAAAGTCTCAGCGCTTCCTGTGCTCCTCCTGAAACATGGGCAATGCTGACTGTCACCTGCTCCACCGTCGCCGCCATTGCGGATGCGGCGTCGCTCTGCTTTGTAGAACTGCTTGCAACCTGATGCGAAGACATTGACAGCGAGTGCGATGAATCGGCCACCTTTTCAATTCCATCATGAACCTGGCGAAATGCCGTTTGCAGATTCTCCATCAATGCATTGAAGGAACGCCCAGTTTGCCCGATTTCATCGTTGCTGTTCACTGCAATACGGCGGGTAAAATCGCCGCTACTGCTGATCTCCGCAATCGCCGTTCGCATCAAACCCGTCGGTTTTGATACGAATCTGCGCAGAATAAAATTGATAAATAGCGAGAGCAACAGCTGGACTGCGGCAATGACGCCTATCGACACCCACACCAGTTTTCTCAGTTCTGCATTGTTGGCAGATATATCCAGATCGACTACTGACGCGCCATTATGGTAGCCCACTGGCACTGTGTGACACATCAGACAATCGGTGCCTCTGAAATCATGGCTTTCGGTGTATGGGACAATACCGTGATACACATCTCCGCGCTGCTCGAAGAAAGGCTTGCCGTTATCCAGGGCACGCCGTTCATCCTCGCCCACGGGTTGCTCTTGCGGCAAACCCTGGCCAAATTGCGCTTGCACCAGCTTGTTGCGTATGAGCCGTAACGATTTGATGTTTTCGCCGGAACCCATTTTTTTAATGAAAAGCTTCCTCTGCTCAGGATCGCCGATGATGCCGTTAAGCATCAGCATATTTGCGCCGTTAATCACGCCGTCTGCCAGCGCATTAATCTTAGCCTTTTCACCTCGTTCATTATTGTCCCTTTCAATGTTGTAAAACGAAACGGCGCACGCAATACTCACCAGCAGCAAAACGAACTGGACAGACCATTGGACCTTGGCGGCAATACTCGAACTGAGGATATTAATCATTTTCGGCACCTTTCGAGAGGGGAGAATTACTTTAACGGCAACAAATACATATTCTTTAACGTGAAAACACTGGTCACAAATCCGCCAACTTAAGCCGTTCAAATAAACTTGAAGGTGAATTTCCTGTTGGCACAAAGTGCCTGTTCGCAAAGTGCGGCTTTCGGGCATTCGAAAGCACCGCATGATGCAGCTTGCTCAGCGTCGTAAAGTCATACCCGGTAAGACTGCATAATCTGCGGACAACTGTATTTTAGATTTGTCCGTAGTTCAGATAGGTGACCATATTTCGGCCCTGATTCTTGGAAAGATAGAGCGCGTTGTCTGCCGACTTGACCAGCATCTCGGGCGAGAGTTCTGAAGCAGGTAGAATACTGGACACGCCGCAGCTTACCGTGACATGCCCATACGGGGAATCCTTGTGGGGAAAATTCAGTTCGGACACATGCTGACGTATGCGTTCAGCCACCCAATTCGCGCCGCTTTCACCGGTGTCAGACAGGATCATCACAAACTCCTCGCCACCATAGCGCGCCACCAGGTCGCCCGGGCGGGGAGCCGCGCGCGCAACCTCCTGAGCTACCGCCACCAGACAATCGTCACCCTCCTGATGGCCGTAACGGTCATTGTATTTTTTGAAATAATCCACATCCAGCATCACGACAGATAGCGGCTTGTTGAGCCGCATACAGCGTCGCCACTCGCGCGCCAGAGACATGTCGAACATGCGGCGATTGGCAATGCCGGTTAAGCCGTCCGTCATCGAAAGCCGCTGCAACTCCTGATTCGCATCATTCAGCTGCCCGGCCAATTTGACCAGCGCGCGCTGCATTTGCACCAGGCGGTACATCGCGCGTACCTTGGCCTGAACCACCACACTGCCAACCGGCTTCATGATGTAATCGTCGCCGCCGACCTCGATGCCGCGCGCAAGATCTTCGTCCTTGGACATCACGCTCAAAAATATGATCGCCGTCCACTCGTCCTTGCCCTGCAGCCTGCGAATTTCCTTTGCGACCTCGTAACCATCCGTATCTGGCAAAATGATGTCGAGCAGGACGATGTCCGGTCGCTCGCGACTATACAGATCGATCGCATCGCGGCCATTTTCGGCCAGCAACGGCTGAACCCCCATCTTTTCGATATAACCGGAAATGGCCTTGAGCGCCACCTTGCTGTCTTCGACAATCAACACCTTCAGCTTGCTTAATCTTTTCGCCATTACCCTGTTTCCGCTTATTCGCACATCAAACTGATCTATCTCTTGCAGGGTAGTTCACGCACGCAAAACCACTTGCCGGCATTTCAAACGGATCATTACCTATAGCAATCAACTACGGGATGCATAATTTCCGCGCATATTCGCGCTTTCTATCCATTTCTTGACACGGTTAGCATCGCCTATGCGGCTGCTCTTACCCACCGAATCGAGCAACACGATAATGACCGGACGCTGACGAATTTGCGCCTGCATGACCAGACAGCGTCCCGCTTCATTGATAAAACCCGTCTTGCTGAGACCGATTTCCCATGAAGCATTTTTCACCAACGGATTGGTATTGTTAAATAGTAATTCGCGCCCGCGTTGCCCTTCTACCGAGCGTGACGCCGTGGTTGTAAACTTATGAATCAGCTTGTAGTTGCGCGCTGCGGCAACCATCCTGACCAAATCACGGGCAGTCGAGACATTTTGACTATTCAGGCCGGTTGGGTCACGGAAAGTTGTATTCATCATACCCAACTGACGCGCCTTGGCATTCATCGCCGCAACGGCTGCCGCTGTGCCGCCCGGATAATTGCGCGCCAATGCGGATGCAGCACGATTTTCCGAGGACATCAACGCCAGGTTGAGCATCTCTCTGCGGGTAAAAGTCGTCCCTACGCCCAGACGTGAGTGGGTGCCCTTAAGAACATCCTGATCCGCCTCGGCCACGCTGATCTCTTCATCCAGATCAGGATTGGCGTCAAGCACCACCATCGCCGTCATCAGCTTGGTGATCGAGGCGATCGGCGTAATGGCATCCGGATTTTTCGTGTACAGAGGCCGCTGTGTTTGCTCATCGTAAATCAGCGCAAAGGACGACAACAATTTTGGAGTCGAATGAGGCTGAAACAAACTCAGCTGTGTGTCGTACTTCACCGCAAAACGGCTGGCATCGGGAGCCTCGATAACTTTGACATGCTGCGCAGCAACATCAGGAACAACTTTGACCGGCTGCGCCATTGCGCTGGCGGGAACAGCAGACTGCGCCACAACAGGGCTGGCATCAAGAATCGCCGCGACTCTGGCAGACTGCTCCGCACTTGATGCTCTCACCCGCGTATTGTGATGCACTGCATGGTGCACGACTTTGTGATGATGTACAACCGCCCTGTGGTGATGCTTATGGTGATGCTTGTGATGATGCCCGGCAACAGGTTTTACCTGATTGTCGACGGCCGTCTTATCGTTGTTTTCACCCGCTTGCGCGATCATGACATTGCCTGTCAGCACACAAATCAATAATATTTTTTTCATTTTATGTCCACTCAAAAACCCCACAGGTAAAAGAATACCCCAAAATAAATATAAATCAATATAAATCAACAGGCAGGCTGTTCCTGCTCCACTCTTTTCTGAAGATTCCGCATCTGCGCATACATTCCGCCTTGCGCCAGCAGTTCATCGTGCGTGCCGCGATCGATGTCGCGCGACACCCCGCCGGTTTGCCGAAAAAAATAACGAGCCGTAATTATAGCGCCGGCCTATCACCAGACAGACGGCAAAACGACAGCTTGTGTAATAAGGCGGATGAGTGGTCAGTCCGCGCTTTTACCATAGCCCAGCACGCCGATGATCATACGCACTGCGGCATAGCTTAATCTGGCCACAATATGCCTGCCGCGACTCGCCCGGTTCCAGTGTGCGGGATTGATCTTCACCGCATCCTGCGAGATCGCCGCAAATAACTTACCGCGTAACTCGGCGGCAAATCCCGCATCGGACACCACAAGATTCGCCTCGCGCGCCAGCAGCAAACTGAACGGGTCGATATTGGAAGAGCCCACCGTGACCCAGAGGCTGTCGACCACCGCGACCTTGGCATGCAAGTAGCTTGGCTGATACTCGTAAATTTCGATACCCGCTGCCAAAAGTTCGGCGTACAGCGCATGAGTTGCATAGTGCAACAAGCGGTACTCAACCCGCCCCTGCAGCAACAACACCACGCGCACCCCGCGCTCCGCCGCCTGCATCAGGGCCCTGCGAAAACCCAGGCCCGGCAGAAAATAGGCATTGGCGATCACCACCTCGCGCTTGGCACCGGCAATCGCCTTCAGATACGCGCGCTCGATGTCGCGGCGATGGCGCAAGTTATCGCGTAAAAAAACCTTGATATTGGGCAGCATGGAACGTCGCCCATTACCCATCATGAATCGTTCGATGCGCTTGCCACGGTCATTGGCCCAGGACACCGCCGCCCAGAGCCTGCGCATGACAGCATAAATCTCTCCTGCCACGCTGCCTTGTACACGCACCGCAAAATCAAAGCGCGGCACGGCATCGTTGTGCTTGGCATCGTCTATGATATTGATGCCGCCGATAAATGCCAACTCGCCGTCCAGCACAACCAGTTTGCGATGCAAACGAAGCAGACGACGCTTCCGATTACGCTGCCAGGTAAAAGGGGAAATTTCCCGCCTGAACCATTGCACCTGCACACCCGCTTCCTGCAATTGAGCAAGCCAATGCGGCGGAAAATCTGCCGACCCGAAACCATCCATCAGCACGCGCACCACCACGTCGCGCCTTGCCGCGCGCTGCAAGGCATCGCTCACCATGCGTCCGGATTCATCGGCGGCAAAGATATAGGTTTCCAGATAAATAAAGCTCTGGCACGCATCGATATCCATACAGAGCTGCGGAAAATACGCGGCGCCATTTTGCAGCAGCCTGAGCTGGTTCCCGTTCACCTGATGCATCTTACTCATTCAACTTGAGGCTGGCCGACAATGCAGCGTGATCGGACAGGCGTTGCCATGCGCCACCCACATGCACTTCGCTCTTCTGCACAGAGAAGCCGCGCACATATATGCGATCCAGGCGAAACATCGGCATTCTTGCCGGGAAGCTGCGCGCAAGCTTCCCGCCATGCAGACTGAACACGTCATGCATGCCCAACTCGCTTGCGATTGCCACACTCATCTGATTGCGCCAGTCATTGAAATCCCCAGCGATGATGACAGGGACATCGGCTGGGATTTCATTCTTTACATATTCGATTAAAGCAGCGGTCTGGCTGCGCCGCCCGCTTGCGAACAAGCCGAAATGCGCGCACAGGCAATGCACGCGCTGCCCTTCAGGCAGTTCGACTTCGCAATGCAGCAACCCCCGGCTCTCAAAGCGATGCGCGGATATATCAGTGTTGATCATCCTCACGATAGGATAAGCACTCAGAATTGCATTGCCGTGATGACCTGCCGCATAGATGGAGTTCATGCCGTAGGCGGAATGAGGCCATCGCCTGTCCGCAATGAATTCGTGCTGCGCACCTTCCGGGTAATTCGCAAAATTGTGGTGATGAAATGTGTGCGCGCCCTGCACTTCCTGCAGGAACACGATATCGGCATTGAGCTCACGCAACCGGTCGCGCAGCTCGTGCAGCACCACCCGCTGGTTGAAGTAGGAAAATCCCTTGTGGATATTGTAGGTGGCAACGTTAAGCGTATGCATGGTGCGTATTCTACACAGTGACCTTGCCCGCGAAAAACGTATTTCTTGACTTAAACTTCAAGTTAAGGAGACGTCAACTGCTGGCTGCATCTGAACGAAGCAAGGTCATGGTAAACAGCGTCCCGCCGCCCGCCATGCTTTCAAGCGAAACCGCCCCTGCCCCATGCGCCTTTGCAACCGCCTTGCATAACGCCAAGCCCAAGCCGGTTGAAGATGATTTGCCAGCCACATTGCGCTGCATCATTTCATCCACAACGCCGACACCCGCGCCGTCATCCAGCACCTTGAACGCCAGCGCATCGCCCCCTTGCTCAAACCAGACGCTGACTTGGTGGCGCGCATAGCGAACCGCATTATTGAGTGCGGACTCCAGTGCCAGCTCAACCAGATTCTCGTCAAAGAATCCAAGCCCTCTGTCAGGAGCGGCATCCTTGATTCTGTCGTGATCCACGCGCACGACTATCGGGTGACCATGATGACCTTCCCCCATCATCACGGACTGGCTGTCGCCCACCAGATCATCGAGAAATTCGGCCAGATCAATCTCGGAGATCATGGGCTTAAGCCCTGACTGATCACTCTTGTAGAGCGTCAGAAAACTCATCAACCGGCTTTTCAATTCAATACAGCGGCGATAGGCACGTTGCCCCTCGATCGGCACACCCTCATGGTGATTCAGTTGCTCAAGGTCAATTTCAAGCAATGCCAATGCGTTTTTAATATCGTGAACAACCAGTGCCGACAAAGTTTTTTGCATTTATTGACCCACGATCTCATTGAAGAACCGGTAAAAATTCATCACCTTCTGGTTACTGGGAACCAGCTTGTCCAGTGTTGTAAGATAATGCTTCGCACGCTCGACTAGCGACTCGTCCAGGCCGCTGTGTTTAAGCCACAACAAATGAAGCTGGGCAGCTGTCATCAGCGCTTCCAGGTTCTCACCATGTATCGCCAGCGCCTCAAGCACTTTCTGGTTTGCTTCCGCAAAATGCGCAGTACGCATCAACTTGTTCGCCTCGTCAACCAGCGTCAGAATACGCCTGCGCCCGCCGTCGATCACTTCCTCAACCTTGTCAACGTGACCCGTATCCACCATGGATTTCTTGACATGACGCGCGATACGCTTCTCGTCTTTCCCGCTCACCTGAACCGCTTGCGTCATCAGCTTCAGACCAAGCACCACATCGCCCACCTTGAGCGCAGACTTGCCCAGCGCCGTCATCACGAAACTATTCTTGCGATTGGCAAGCAAAGAGGCTGACCTTTCCAGCAGCTTCCTGGATTTTTCCCTATCCCCCAGATCAAAATATGCCTGTGCCAGTATCGCGTTTTTCGCCACGCCAAAAAGCCCCACTTCGCCGTGTTTTCTAGCCGTTTTCTCCAGCGTTTCAACCGCGCCCTTCTGATCCCCCATATCGACTTGCGCCTGTGCAAGATTCAAGTAATCTCCCGACCTCTCCACCATGGAGCCGTTCGACAGGCGGATAGCCTCCATAGCATTTAGTTTTGCCTCATCCAACTTTCCCATCAAAAAAGCAGACTGGGACACAGCGCGAAATCGTTTCGCACTCGGCAGCACCTTGGATGAACGGCACAGGAACTCATAAGAGCCTTCCTCATCATCCGTGTCCAGGCAAATTTTCGCCAGCAACTCATAGGCAGCAACATAGTTTTGGTTTTTTTCGATAAGCTCTTTGGCAATTTTCGCCGCCTTCCCCAGGTCGCCTAACGCATAGTGTGCGCGTGCCTGCCCCATCATGATCCAGGGAACATCAGCTCGAATAGCCGCCGCCTTATCATAGGTCGAAAGCACTTCGGTGTAGTCTTGCAAAGCCAGCTGCGCCTCGGTCTTGCGTCTTAACACATCCATCACACGACGATCATCCGGCGCAATACTCAGCAACCTGTCGCATTCATTGACCGCGACCCCATACTGTTTGGCATTGATTGCCTTCAACACCGGCATCAAAAATGTGCGCCTGTCGATCAATCGCGTAAGACGGGAACGCAGTTTCTTTTCTGAACAAGGTTTCAGCAGGTAATCGTCGGGAATAAATTCAACCGCATTTGCGACAAAGTCATACTCGGTTTCCGCCGTGAGCATCACGAAGATGGATGTTGCACTTAAGATCTTTTCACTGCGCAAATATTCAAGAAAGTGCTGGCCAGAACTGGCGTTGTTCAGATTGTAATCACACATGATCAGGTCAAAAGAATTCGCCTCCATCTGCGCCAGGCCTTCCGTTGCGGTGCTTGCTAGCTTGATCGAGTTGATGCCCAGAGACTGCAACTGTGAACGCACCGCGTGCCGCATCGCGCTGATATCATCGATGATCAGTGCAGATAATTTGCCGAAATTAACGTATTCATTTTCAATCGGCTTCTGCCCACTGAACAACGCCTCCATCCCTTTAGCACTTATTTCACTCAAAGCAACAGACCTCCACTAGGTTCGGTATCCTTGTCATTTCAGACATTGCTGCGGCACTGCATGTTCAAGATTATCACGACTGGTCACAAAACACACAACTCTTCTTAGTCGGCGCCCAGCATTTGCCTGACAGGCTTGAAACTTCTGCGGTGGACAGCAGAGACTCCATGTTTGCGCAGAGCGGCCATGTGCAGCGCGGTAGGATAACCCTTGTGAATGGCGAATCCATAATCCGGATATTGTTCATGCAGTTGCAGCATCAATGCGTCGCGTGAAGTTTTCGCCAGAATTGAAGCGGCAGAAATGGCGGCAACCTTGCTGTCCCCTTTCACGATGGCCTGACTGGCGATACCCGTCTCGGGGCAATAAAGACCATCCACCAGCACAAGCTGTGGTGCCAGACTCAAAGCCAGCACTGCGCGCTGCATTGCCAGCAACGTGGCTTGCAAAATATTGAGGCTGTCTATTTCTTCCACGCTGGCGTAAGCCACCGCAAAGGCCAGCGCGCGCTCCCGGATCAAAGGGGCTAATTTTTCACGCTGTCGTTCAGTGAGTTTTTTGGAGTCATTTAAACCCGGGACAGGGTTATCATCGTCGAGTATCACCGCAGCAGCGCACACAGGGCCCGCCAGAGGTCCGCGCCCCGCTTCATCCACACCGCAGACAAGCTGTTGATTCAAACAGTTCAACTCCATCTCGCGCGAGAGCTATATTTTTGGCAAGTAGGACAGAACGACATCCGCCGCTTTTTGTGCGGTGTTCTGCCGTAGCGTCTTGTGCAACTCGTTAAATGTTGCTTCGAGCTCTGCCACCGCATTCTGATCGTTCAACAGATTGAGCAGCGCCTGTGCCAGATTTTCCGGCGTCGCATCAGTTTGCATCAGTTCGGGTACCACAAAGCGCCCGCACAGAACGTTAGGCAAACCAAAATAAGGCAGATAGGCTTTTCGTTTCATCATCCACCATGTCAACGCGTTCAAACGGTAAGTGATCACCATGGGACGTTTGAGCAAGGCACATTCCAGTGTCGCCGTACCGGATGCAACCAGCACAATATCGGAGGCCGTCATCGCATCCTGCGCATGACCAAACAACAGCGAAAACGGCAAGTCCTCCCCCTTGCAATCATACACAGCCTGCTCGAACAGCATCCGTGTCTCCCGGCTCACCAGTGGCACCAAAAAGCGCGTATCCGGTATCTCCTTTAAAACCAACCTGGCTGTTTCAATATAGAGCGCTGCAAGCTGCTTGACTTCTGACTGCCTGCTGCCCGGCAAAAATGCAAACACCTTTGCCTGTAGCGGGATACGCATCATCTCGCGCATCCTTTCACGATCAGGCTTTTCGGGCAACATATCGGCAAGCGGATGGCCGACATAGCTCACCGGCACACCCGCATCACGGTACAGTTGTGACTCGTGCGGAAACAGCGCCAGCATGTGCGATACCGCACGCTTGATCTTGTTGATCCGCTCACCGCGCCATGCCCATATCGACGGACTGACGTAATGAACTGTAGGAATGCCGTGCCGTTTGAGCGCATGTTCCAGGCCAAAGTTGAAGTCGGGCGCATCCACTCCAATAAACAACGCGGGGGGATGAGCTAAAAAATACGCGCGCAGCTTGCGGCGAATGGCAGAAATCTCACGATAATGACGCAGCACCTCGACATAGCCAAACACCGCCAGTTTCTCCATCGGAAACAACACCTGCATGCCGGCAGACTGCATTTTCGGGCCGCCGATACCAACGAACTGGAGGTCCGGACGCGCAAGCTTCAATGCCGCCATCAAATGACTGGCAAGCAAATCACCCGACGCTTCGCCCGCAACGATACCGATCACTTGTGCCATAACTAACGAATGATGCCACGTGTCGATGCGGCGAGAAAATCCACCAGAGGCTGCAACTCGGCACATTCCTCCGCCTGGGAGCGGAGCGCGGCTGTCGCTTCCTCCAGAGAGAGTCCCGATTTATACAGCGTTTTGTACGCGCGTTTGATCGCCATAATAGACGCGCCGGAGAAGCCGCGCCGCTTCAATCCTTCGGAGTTGATGCCGTGCACTGCCGCCGGGTTGTCGGCAGCCGTCACATAGGGCGGCAAATCCTGAGACAGGCGTGTCTGAAATCCGGTCATCGCGTGTGCGCCGATGCGCACGAATTGATGCACACCTGACAGGCCTCCCAGGAACGCCCAGTCGCCCACATGCACATGACCGCCCAGCGTTGCCCCGTTCGCCATGATCGTGTGATTGCCGACCTGACAATCGTGTGCCAGATGCACATAAGCCATGATCCAGTTGTGATCCCCCAGGCGCGTTGTGCCGGCATCCTGAACCGTACCGAGGTTGAAGGTGCAGAATTCACGTATGGTGTTGTGGTCGCCTATTTCAAGACCTGTTGGTTCATTCGCATACTTCATGTCCTGCGGAATTTCACCCAGCGAGCAGAACTGAAAGATGCGATTGTGCGCGCCGATGCGCGTATGGCCGTTGATCACCACATGCGGGCCCACCACCGTGCCTGGGCCTATCTCGACATGTTCACCGATGATCGAATAGGCGCCCACCTCGACATCGGCGGCAAGCCTGGCACCCGGATGGACAAGAGCAGTTGCGTGTATCATCAGTCCACCGTTTTAACCGTGCACATCAACTCGGCTTCCGCCACCAGCTGTTCGTCCACTTCGACGACCGCCTTAAACTTGTATACGCCCCGCATGCTGCGTATCAGCTCTGCCTTGATGATCATCTGATCGCCCGGCATCACAGGCCGCTTGAAACGCGCGCCATCGATACCCGCAAAGTAATACACCGACTTCTCGTCCAGCTTCTTCTCCATGCTCTGGAAAGACAGCAATGCAGCGGTCTGCGCCATGGCCTCTATGATCAGCACACCGGGCATCACGGGATGATGCGGATAGTGCCCGGGAAAGAAGGGTTCGTTGATGGTGACGTTTTTCAGTGCGACGATGCGCTTGCCGGGTTCAAGCGACAGCACTCTGTCCACCAGCAAAAATGGGTAGCGGTGCGGCAGGTTTTCCAGGATGGCGTGGATGTCCATCACCGGCAAAGGTTTTTGCGTATTCATCAGTTGTTTCCTTTTATCGATCCCTGTTTTAATAACGCTTGTTCAAGCGCTTTAATGCGTTTGGACATCTCATCCAGATGTCGCAGGTGCACCGCATTTTTGCGCCAGTCATCCGTTTTGCTGAAGGGGAATATGGCAGCATAGGAACCTGCTTCATGTATGGATTTTCCGATCAGGGTAAATGCCGCGATCACCACATCATCTGCGATTCTCAGATGCCCCAGTATCCCGGCACTCCCGCCGATCTGGCAGCGCTTCCCTATCGTCGTGCTGCCTGCAATGCCGACACATCCGGCAATCGCGGTATGCGCACCGATCTTCACGTTGTGCGCGATCTGAATCTGGTTATCCAGCTTCACGCCGTCTTCGATCACCGTGTCATCCAGTGCACCCCGGTCGATGGTGGTATTTGCACCGATCTCGACATCATCGCCGATGACGACCCTGCCCACCTGCGGGATCTTGATCCAGCGTCCTTCGTCCATCGCAAAGCCGAAGCCGTCGGCACCGATCACCGCACCCGAATGGGCAATCAGATGATCACCGACTACACAGTCGTGATAAATCACCACGCGCGGATACAAACGCACGCCAACGCCGATTGTCACGTTGTCGCCGATAAAACAGCCCGCGCCGATGACCGACTGCGCACCGATCACGACACCGGAGCCTATCACTGCTGTGGCGGCAACACTGGCCGTCGGAGCTATCTTCGCGCCTGCACCGACAACCGCACCGGGATGCACACCCGGCACAGCTGCAGGATACGGATTAAGCATGGCTGAAACTTTTGCAAAATAAGCGTAGGGATTTTTTGTCACGATGCGCGGCAAATCTGTCGCCTCCGCATCCGCCTCACCCAGTATCACGGCTCCCGCCCTGGTGCTATCCAGTTGAGCGCGATACTTGCTGTTGGCAAGAAAGCTGATCTGACGGGAGTTGGCCAGTTCCAGCGTGGTGATCTGATCGTACTCTATCCCGGCATCGCCCAGTACGCGTCCGCCAAAATGCGCCGCAATTTGTGCCAAGGTATAAGCCACCGCTTTACTTGCTATCAGGCTTGTCGTTAGCCAAGCTCTTGATCACCTTATCGGTAATATCGATTTTGGGATTGCGATACACAGCCTCCTGCAAAATCAGGTCGTATTTCTCGGATTCGGCAATCGCCTGTATGGCTTTGTTCGCACGCTCCAGCACCACCGCGAGTTCCTCGTTCTTGCGCAGACTCAGGTCTTCCCTGAATTCGCGCTGCAAGCGTTGCAGATTGACGTTCAGCGCATTCAATTCGCGCTCTTTGTTTCGCCGATCAACCTCACTCAGTCCACCGGCATCCTTATCCAGCAAGACTTGCAGATCTTTGGCCTGCTTCATGTCTTTCTTGATTTCCTGATCCCGCGCGGAAAACTCCTTCTCGATCTTTTTTTCGGCCGCAATCGCCGGGACCGACTCTCGCAAAACGCGCTCGGTATCCACCACACCCACCTTAAACTCCCCGGCCAGCGCGGATCCCGCGCACAACAGACCCGCCAAAAGAATAATATTCATTTTCGTTTTCATCGCTCTCACCTCATTTATCATAGCCATTCATTCATAATCAGGCATTAGAACATCGAACCCATGGTGAACTGAAACGCTTGCAGCATATCCTGGGGCTGAGCATTCAGCGGTCTGGCATAGCTGAGTTTCAAAGGTCCCATCGGAGATATCCAGGTCACGGCAATGCCCGCCGAATAACGCATGCCCGCAGTGCCAGGCAGGTAACCCTGATCAGGGGGAGAGCCTGAAACAATACCCGAATCGATAAATCCGCTCAAACGTACCGACTTGTCCTTGACACCCGGCATAAGCGTCATCATCTCCACACTCGCAATCCCGAGACGCGTGCCACCGACCGGCAAATCGGTCGAGTCGCGCGGTCCCAGCGAGTTGATCTGATAACCCCGCACCGAACCCACACCACCCGCATAGAAGTTTTTGAAGAAAGGCAACTCTTTGCCTCCGTAGCCATTGCCGTAACCCAACTGCATGTTGGTCATTAAAGTCCAGTCGGCACTAAATGGATAAAACCACTGGTTGTTATAGTTCAGCTTGTAATAACGCATATCCAAAATCGGCAGGGCAGCCTCCACGTAGGCATGTTGCAGCACGCCTTGGGTGGTATATATCGCACTGTCGCGCGTATCGCTCCCCCAACCCAGCGTGTTTAACACCGTCTTGTTTGTGCCACCAAACGTGTTCACGTAATTGACATAACTTATCGGGCTCAAAGACGTCAGACCTATCGTAGTCTGCTCGACCGAGGCGCCAAAACTGATGCTCTGGTCCTCGCTGATCGGCACGGCATATCGCACACCCGCACCCACGGTATCAGAGGTAAACGCGCTTAACGCGATGCTCGTGGTGTTCATGACATTCTTGTAAACATCGAACCCACGGCTGACACCCTCATCCGTGTAATAAGGATTGGTATAGGACAGCGAGATATTCTCATTGATAATGCTGGTGTTGATTTGCGTGGAGAGCGTGTTGCCGCTGCCGAAAAGATTCGTCTGCGAGACCCCACCCGTCAGAACCAGCCCTTCGCCGCTGTTGATACCCGCGCCTACCGTAAAACTTCCGGTAGATTGTTCCTTCACCGCCACATTGACATCCATCTGGTCTGCTGCTCCCTGCACCGCAGGTGTTTCAACATTGACCTCGGAAAAATAGTTCAGACGATCGGCCCGCTGCTTGGATTTTTTTATTTTCGTCACGTCAAACCATGAGTTCTCCACCTGACGGAATTCGCGGCGTATCACCTCATCACGCGTCTTGGTGTTTCCCGAGATATTGATATGCCGTATGTACACACGCTGACCCGGATCGACCACAAAATTGAAAGACACTTCATGCTTGTCCTTGTCCACATCGGGAATCGCATTCACGTTCGCAAACGCGTAACCTTCCTCCGCCAAACGTTCACCGATCATCTTGCTGGTGTCGGTCAGCGCCTTGCGCGAAAAAGTATCATTCGGCTTGATCTTGACAAGGCTGTCTATTTCTTCTTTTGGAAGCAAGGTATTGCCGGAGACCGACACCTTTGAAACCTTGTATTTCGGGCCTTCCGTCTCATTGACCGTGATATAGATATCCTTCTTATCCGGTGTGATGGAAATCTGCGTGGAATTGATGTTGTATTCCAGATAGCCGTTATCCATGTAGTACGAGCGCAAAGTCTCAAGGTCCGCGGATAGCTTTTGCTTGGAATACTGATCGTTCTTGGTGACAAAGCTGAGCCAGGTAGGGGTGCTGAGTTTCAGCATATCCAGCAGATCCGTTTCAGGATAATCCTTGTTGCCGATAATATTGATCTGTCTGATTTTGGATGTTTCGCCTTCCACCACATCGAACACGATGCTCACGCGATTGCGTTCAAGCTCAGTCACCTTGGTGGTTATCGTTACCCCGTACTTGCCGCGGGCTATGTATTGAAGCTTCAAGTCCTGGGTGGCCTTTTCCAGCGCGCCTTTGTCGAAGATACGCGCCTCGGCAAGACCTGCAAATTTCATATTGTCTTTGATCTGATCTTTTGGAAAATCCTTGACGCCGTTCACCTGTATGCTGGCAATGGTCGGACGCTCACGCACCAGCACGACCAGCACACCCTGTTCGACTTCGAGGCGGACATCCTTGAAAAATCCCGTCCCGTACAACGCATGGATAGCGGCCTCGGCCTTTTCGTCATCCATCGTGTCGCCTACCTTGACCGGCAAATAGCTGAACACCGTACCCGCCTCGGTGCGCTGTATGCCTTCAACGCGTATATCCTTGACGGTGAAAGGCGTGATCGCCCATGCCTGGGACATGAATAACAGCGAAATAATTCCTGCAAGTTTTGTTTTGTTCATTTATTACTAACCTGAGATGAGGCGATTAATATCGTTATAAAAGGCAAGAACCATCAACGTGCCCAGCAATGCAATGCCGATCTTCTGACCATATTCCCATGCACGTTCAGAGACAGGACTGCCTTTGATCAATTCCGCGACATAATACAGCAAGTGCCCGCCATCTAATAAGGGGACAGGCAACAAATTCAACACACCCAGACTGATGCTGATCAATGCCAGAAAGCCAAGATAAGCGATCATCCCCATATGTGCCGACTGTCCCGCGTAATCCGCGATGGTGACAGGACCGCTCAAATTTTTCACGGGAACTTCGCCTGTTACCATTTTAGCCAACATTTTGAGGCTGATGACAGAAGTTTCCCAGGTCTTTTGCACCGATCTCATGAGCGCGCCGATCGGACCATAATTCACCGTCGTCATCATCGCTTGCCACGCCGCCTGATCGACCTTGGGAGCCGCACCAATTTTGCCGACCATTTTGCCCGATTCAGCAACAGTCTGCGGCGTGACATTCAAGGAAAGCGTCATCTCGCCGCGTTGCACATCGAATTTCAAAGTGCGCCCGGGATGCGCATGAACCACGTCGACCAAATCGCTCCAGGTTTTTAGCGGCAAACCGTCAACACGCAGTATCACATCACCCGCCTGCAATCCGGACTGCCTGGCCACACCCTTGTCCGTCAACATGCCGATGACAGGCAGAATCACAGGCTGCTCAAGGCGCAAGCCCAGCTTGTCGAGAAACTCGCCATTCAAATCGCTTACCAACAGACTGTTTATATCAAGAGAGTGGTGCAATACTGTGCCGCGAACATCCTTTGCCTCTACATTGACTTGAGCTTTCTGTTGCGAGTCCTGTTGAAGCGACAGCATCATCAATTTCCAGCTCAGTTCCTGCCAGCTTGGTATTGTTTCGTCCTCAACGCTGAGTATCGTCTCGCCCTTGTGCATCTTGGCCATCGCCGCCGGTGTGCCCGTCGGCACCTCGCCCAGCACGGGTTTCAGGCCCTCGACGCCATGCATGAACAAAACACAGTAAAGCAAAATAGCCAGGATAAAGTTTGCCAGTGGTCCCGCCACAACAATCGCCATACGCTGCAACACCGGCTTGCGATTGAATGCCCTGTGCAATTCGGAAGGCAACACCTCCCCTTCGCGTTCATCCAGCATCTTGACGTAGCCGCCCAATGGGATCGCCGAAATCACCCAATCGGTTTCAGAATTGGCAAAACGCTTGCGGTAAATTACTTTTCCGAATCCCAGGGAAAAAACCAGCACTTTCACTCCGCAACGACGCGCCACCCAATAATGCCCATATTCATGGAACATCACGAGCAGCACGACTGCACCGGCAAAAGCAAATAAGGTAATCATATACAGACCCGTTTAACTTGTTGCATGGCGGCGTGACGTGCTTCGGCATCGGCACCCAGCACATCCTCTAGACAGGAGACAGCATGAACGGGCAAGCAATTCAGTACCGATTCGATCACGCGCGCAATGGAAAGGAAGGAAATTTCATTCTCCAGAAATGCAGCCACGGCAATTTCGTTTGCCGCGTTGAGCACCGCAGGCGCAGTTCCTGCCGCACGCAATGCCTGATAGGCTAATGCAAGACAGGGAAAGCGCGCAAAGTCGGGCTCGGTAAAATCAAGCCTTGCGATTTTAAAAAGATCAAGCGGCGCCACACCGGAATCGATGCGCTCGGGATAAGCCAGTCCATATGCGATCGGCGTGCGCATGTCCGGGTTGCCCAATTGCGCGATCACCGATCCGTCGATGTATTCAACCAGCGAATGGATCACGCTCTGCGGGTGTATCACCACCTGTATATCATCGGCAGCCACGTTGAATAACCAGCGCGCTTCGATGACTTCCAAGCCCTTGTTCATCATGCTCGCAGAATCCACTGAAATTTTGCGGCCCATCGTCCAGTTGGGATGCGCGCAAGCCTGGTCCGGGGTCACCTGTTGCAATGCTGCCAGCGGTGTTGTACGAAACGGCCCGCCCGACGCGGTGAGCAAAATGCGCTTCACACCAAAGCTTGCCATGTCACCGTTGTAATTGTGCGGCAATGCCTGAAAGATCGCGTTGTGTTCGCTGTCGATGGGCAACAATGCCGAGCCGCTCTCGCGCACCGCATCCATGAATACATTGCCCGCCATCACCAGCGTTTCCTTGTTCGCCAGCAGTATCTTTTTGCCCGCCTTTGCTGCGGCCAGCGTGGGTCGCAAACCCGCGGCACCCACGATGGCGGCCATCACCATATCCACCTCTGGCAAGATGCAGACCTGTTCCAGCGCATCCACACCGCACAACACCTCGGTCGTTGACTTGGCATCGCGCAGCAACGCACGCAACTGCATGGCTGCAACTTCATCGAGCAACACCGCATAAGCGGGTTTGAATTGCACGCATTGCCTGTACAACAGATCGACCTGTTTATTTCCGGTCAGCGCGACGATCTGGTATTTTTCCGCATGTCGCGCCACCACATCCAGCGTGCTGGTACCGATGCTGCCAGTTGAACCCAATATTGTGATCCGTTGCATGTCAGGCCATCATCAAAATCGCCATCGCAGCAAGCGGCAGCGTTGAGGTCAGCGCATCTATGCGGTCGAGCAAACCGCCGTGACCCGGCAACAGCGCGCCGCTGTCCTTGACGCCCGCCTGACGCTTGATGAGTGATTCGAACAGGTCTCCGATCACAGCCAGAGCCACCCAGCACCAGACAAGCAGCAGCACGACATATATAGCAACAGAGGGAACAACAGACTTCATTGTGAGCGGATACCAGACTGCCAGCGCGTAGATGGATGCACCAAGCACAGCGCCTGCCACACCTTCCCAGGTTTTTCCCGGGCTGATGCCGGGCGCGAGCTTATGCTTTCCAAACCTGCGTCCTGTAAAATATGCGCCGATATCCGCAACCCAAACCAGGCTCATCGCCAGCAACAACAGCCACGGACTCACGCTGCGCAAGTCCATCATTGCGAGACCGGTCGGCAACAGCACTGCCCACCCGGTCAGGCACATCAACAGGCGGTTTTCAACCTTCAAGCCTGTTGTCATCCAGAGCGGCACGACGATGAGCCAGAGCGCGGCAGAAACAGTATATATCAATAGATGGAGCAGGCGTGCAGCCTGTGCGTCGAACCAGATGAACGCTGTCATCAAAAGCAGGGTCAGCACAGCGTAAACAAAGGTTTGCACGCGGGACAGCCTGGACAATTTCGACCATTCCACCACGCCTTGCATCACCATCAGCACGACGACCGCGACCCACCAGCCGTTTGGCAAAGCGAACAACACCAGCAACAGCAACAACAATAAAATGACCGCGGTAATGATTCTGGATCTCAGCACATGGCACCTATTATTCTGCTTGTCCGCTCACCAGCTGATCGCTGGTGCGGCCAAAGCGTCGCTCGCGATGCTGGTAAGACGCAATAGCCAGCTCCAATGCACGGCGACCGAATGCGGGCCACAGGGTATCGGTAAAATATAACTCGGTATAGGCCAGCTGCCAGAGCATGAAATTGCTGATGCGTTTCTCACCGCCCGTGCGTATGAACAAATCAGGCTCGGGCGCATCGCCCATGGAAAGATATGGCTGCAAATCCTTTTCGGTAAACGAGGTTGCAAGCTCCGGATGATCTTGCAGCAAAGCATGCGCCGCGTGCATCACATCCCAGCGACCGCCATAGTTCGCGGCGATGGTCAGCGTCAAACCGTTATTATTAAACGTGAGCGTCTCGGCATCGGAGATAGCCAGTCGCAACTTGTCATCAAAACGCATCCTGTCACCGATAATCCTTAAGCGAATGTTGTTGGCGTGCAGATTGGCAACTTCGCGGTCCAGCATTTTCATAAACAGCGACATCAAAAAGGACACCTCGTCAGCCGGACGACGCCAGTTCTCACTGCTGAATGCAAACACGGTCAGGTATTTGACCCCCAGCTCGCCGCAGTTCTTAACCGTTGCCCGCAGGGATTCGACACCGCGCTGATGCCCCATGATACGGGGCAGAAACCGCCGCTTTGCCCAACGCCCGTTGCCGTCCATGATGATGGCAATGTGGCGCGGTATCTCGGTAACATCGGGGATGGTAAGTGTGGAACTGGTCACATTAGACGGCCATTAAATCAACTTCTTTGGCCGAGAGCGCCTGGTCGATTTCCAACACGAACCGGTCAGTGAGTTTTTGAATATCGTCCTGCATGCGGCGCTCATCGTCTTCGGAAATCTCTTTCTTCTTGAGCAGCTCTTTCAGACTGTGGTTCGCATCGCGGCGTATGTTGCGCACGGCAATCTTTGCATCTTCACCCTCGGACTTGACCAGCTTGATCAAATCGCGACGACGCTCTTCGGTCAGCATCGGCATGGGCACGCGGATCAGATCACCATTGGTGGCTGGGTTCAAACCCAGATCCGCATCGCGTATCGCGCGCTCAACCTTGCCCACCATGTTTTTTTCATAGGGTTGCACGCCTATGGTGCGCGCATCCACCAGCGTAATATTGGCGACCTGTGTCACCAGTGTCGGGCTGCCGTAATAATCGACCATCACATGGTCCAGCAAACCGGTATGTGCACGGCCGGTGCGAATTTTACCCAGGTCGGCGCGCAGCGCATCCATCGACTTGCGCATGCGCTGCTCGGTATCTTTTCTGATTTCAGCAATCATAATTTTTCCTCGTCTATCAGGGACAGGCGCTACTCAACGCGCACCAGCGTGCCCTCACCTTCGCCCAAAAGCACGCGCTTCAACGCACCCGGCTTGAAAATACTGAACACGATGATCGGCAATTTCTGGTCGCGGCAAAGGGTCAGCGCGGTGGCATCCATGACCTGCAAATTCTTGCTGATCGCCTCGTCAAAACTCAAGGACTGATAGCGCACCGCATGCGGATCCTTCTTCGGATCGGCCGTGTAAATGCCATCCACCTTGGTCGCCTTGATCACCACTTGCGCACTCATCTCAACACCGCGCAACGCCGCCGCTGTGTCTGTGGTAAAGAACGGGCTGCCGATACCCGCAGCAAAAATCACCACCTTGCCCTCTTCCAGATAACGCAAGGCTTTGCCGCGAATGAACGGCTCGGCGACCTGCTCCAGATTGAGCGCCGACTGCACCCGGCAATCAAGACCCGCACGGCTCATCGCATCCTGCAACGCCATCGAGTTCATCACCGTGGCCAGCATGCCCATGTAATCGGCGGTTGCCCTGTCCATACCGGCCGCAGCAGGTGCCACGCCGCGGAAGATATTGCCGCCGCCGATCACCATCGCCACCTGCACACCCATCGCCACCACTTCCGCAATCTCGGCCACGATGCGCTCGATGACCTGACGGTTGATGCCGTAACTGTCATCCCCCATCAGCGCTTCTCCGGAAAGTTTTAACAGTATGCGTTTATAGACAGGCGCGCTCATGGCAATTATCCTTGTGCGGCGGCAATCGTTGCAGCCACTTCAGCAGCGTAGTCTTCAACCTTCTTCTCGATGCCCTCGCCCACCACGAACATCTGAAAGGAGGCAACCGTAGCACCTTTAGTCTTCAACAATTGCTCTATGGTCTGCTTGCCGTCTTCCGCTTTGACGAACACCTGGCCCAGCAGCGTCACTTCCTTGAGGAACTTCTGCACCGTGCCTTCGGCGATTTTTTCCAGCATCGCATCGGGCTTACCAGCCTCTTTCGCTTTTTCAATCGCGATGCGGCGCTCGGTTTCGATATCTGCCGGATTGACGCCGGAGGAATCGACAGACTTCGGCTTGGACGCGGCAATATGCATGCAGATGTCGCGACCCAATGCTTCGTCGCCGCCTGCGAAATTGAGCAACACGCCGATTTTGCTGCCGTGCAGGTAGCTGGACAGCTTGCCGGTCGTCGTTTCATAGCGCTCAAAACGGCGCACCGTGATGTTCTCGCCCAGCTTCATCACCAGCGCCTTGCGGGCGACTTCAACGGTGTCGGTGCCGTTGGCAATCACCATGTCGGACAAGGCGGCGATATCGGCAGGATTATTCTTTGCCACCGTTTCGGCGACGCTCCTGGCAAACGCATTGAAGTCGTCGTTCTTCGCCACGAAATCGGTTTCGCAGTTCACTTCGACGACCGCACCAGACTTGCCGTCGAGCGAAATAAACGCACTGACCACGCCTTCGGCGGTCACGCGCGATGAGGCCTTGCTGGCCTTGGCGCCGCTCTTGATACGCATCTGCTCTTCAGCCACCTTGAAATCACCGTTGGCTTCGACCAGTGCCTTCTTGCATTCCATCATGCCAAGGCCTGTCGCCTCGCGCAATTCCTTGACCATACTTGCAGTAATTTCTGCCATGCTCAACTCCTAAAATTCAGATAAAAAACTTACAAAAAAAGGGGCTTGCGCCCCTTTGTGCGCCAGATTTTACTCAGGCTGCCTGTTCTGGCTCTTCAGCCACTTGCTGAACCAGCTCGTTCAATGCCTGTGCACGGCCTTCCAGCACAGCGTCGGCGATGCCGCGGGCATACAGGCGAATAGCCTGGGTAGAATCGTCGTTGCCGGGAATCACAAAATCCACACCGATCGGCGAGTTGTTGGTGTCGACGATGCCGATCACCGGAATGCCCAGCTTCTTCGCTTCAACGATGGCACCCTTCTGGTAACCCACGTCGATGACAAAGATCGCGTCGGGCAAATTAGGCATATCCTTGATACCGCCCAGACTGCGGTTCAGCTTCTCCAGTTCGCGGTTCATCATCAGCGCTTCTTTTTTGGATACGCCTTCCTGAGAACCATCGGCCATGATCATTTCCAGATCGCGCAGACGCTTGATCGATTGTTGAACTGTCTTGTAGTTGGTCAGCATGCCGCCCAACCAGCGATGATTCACAAACGGGGAGTTTGCGCGCACGGCTTCTTCCTGCAAAATTTCACGCGCCTGACGCTTGGTTGCCACGAACAGCACAGTGCCTTTTTTCGCGGAAAGCTTGCGCACGTAGTTCTCTGCTTCTGCAAACAGCGCTACGGATTTTTCCAGGTTGATGATGTGAATACGGTTGCGGTGACCGAAAATGAACGGCGCCATCTTCGGGTTCCAGAAACGGGTTTGGTGACCAAAGTGAACACCGGCATCCAGCATTTGACGCATTGTTACAGCCATGATTATTCCTATCGTAAGGGTTAGAACTACCACTCGCCAGCCTGACTCTTTCGAGCACCCCAACTTGTGCGAGCGGGAAATTTACACCGGTCAATTCCGATGCAACGCGCATTGTAGCACCGATGACCGCATACCTCAACCTTCGTGAGAGCACGCCTGCTCTATCTGATCTTCAGAAATGAAGTTAGGCAATCAGCGCACGAATCTCATATTGCTGCGGTACAATTGCCAACCTATTCAGTTTGAAAAAGGCCGGATATTTTTTATGCACCGGATGGGTACAATCTGTAATCGAGAGGAAAAAGATTCATGGTAACGACTTCACTTGCGAATCGGATAAGGGATTGCCGGCTGAAACTGAAGCTTTCCCAGGCGGAGCTTGCAAGGATGAGCGGGACCAAACAGTCCCACATTTCAAAACTCGAGCTTGGCAGGGCCCAGGGAACAAGAACGATTGCAGAATTGGCAAAAGCACTTCAGGTCAATGCCTACTGGCTGGCAACGGGAAAACAGGAAAAGCGCATTCAACCTGCTACCAACAGGCTGGCATCGGGAGAAACTGAAAGGCGCGCCCAATTTGTCGATGTACCGCAGTCTGTTACCAGACAAATCAGCAAGCTCAATGATTATTTTCTGCGCGCCGATCCCGAGGCACGCAAGGAATTGCTGCAAATGGCAGAACACCTTGCCGGCAAGTCATCCTGATTTCAGGAAATCAAGTCAGCCATAGCCAACCATCAAGCTTTGTGTTAAATTCTGACTAGTCTGGCCAGAATTGATGCCGGAAATAACGGAGGTCATCATGCACAGCGAATGGCAATTGCAGGAAGCGAAGGGCAACTTCAGCCAGCTCATCAAGCGGGCGGCGAGCGGCGATGCCCAAACGGTCACAGTCCACGGCAAGCCTGCAGCAGTGGTGGTCTCGGTGGAAGAATACACAAGACTCACCCGCCACCGGACCAAACTCTCCAGCGCGCTGCTGCGCCCCGACCTGGCATTCGAAGACCTGGACATTTCCCGCAGCACGGATACCGGACGCGATATCGAGCTATGAGCTGGCTTCTGGACACCTGCGCGCTTTCCGAATACGCCAGGAAAACCCCGGCGACTAAAGTAATCGACTGGCTGGACGAGCAGGACGAGACCAGCCTGTTCATCAGCGTCATCACGCTGGGAGAAATCGAAAAAGGCATCCTCAAACTGCGCAAAGCCGACCTGCGCCGCAGCCAGAAACTCACCGCTTGGCTTGGCAAAGTGGAGCAGCGTTTCGCCGGTCGCATCCTGCCGCTCGATGCCGCAGCACTTCACGTCTGGGCGCAAATCGCAGCCTATGCCGAACAGGCCGGGCAGCCCATGCCGGTGATGGACGGCCTGCTCATGGCCACCGCCCAATGCCACGGCCTCACCGTGGTCACCCGCAACGTGCAGGATTTCGCGTTGTATCCGCAGGTGTTCAATCCCTGGGCGCTGTAACAACTCAGGCATGGGCAGCCCGCGTATAGCCAGCTCTTCAATGGCAATGGGCTGCGCGATTTCATTCAGGGTGTCGGAATTGCAAAGTGACAAGAGCTCTTCGTCGCTCATCTCGCGAAAGTGCTTTGCCAGTTCCAGCGGGTCGGGGTTCATGCAATGTATTTTAGAAAACGGTATGTACTGTTTTCAAAACATGCGATTCTTAAAAATCGAAATCATCTAAAAAAACCCCAGTCAACATTTAATCATCATACGTCATTCCAAAAACCGTATCTGTCAGCCAGTGACGGAAAGATTCGTTGTCTTGAAACTGCTTGAATAGCTGCGCATCATCTGCAAAGAGTGCTGTAATGACGCGCTTCAAAGCCTTATCATGTTCAATGCGTGCATTTTGACGATCAGAATTTTTCTTCGCGTTCTGATAAGACTGATCGGCAGCAACCTTCGTCGGAATTTCGTCAGTGAGGCGTTTTTCCATCCGCAGCGGATCGGCAAAAAGCCCGCCAAACTGTTCATTGAACGCAGTTACAATATTTGAAAGTTTATCCAGCTCCGGTTCTGGCTTGCGACCACCACCTGCTGTAGGTACAGGTTCGATCTCAGCATCTGCATCGGGAAGCGCAATCGCCATCGTCGCTTTTTTCTCAGCGCGGTAGCTGTCCATGTCGATGGCATCGAGGATTCCTTTGGCAAGGTCTTCCTCTATGGGGGCAGGCAGTTTTGAAATCAGGAAATTCAGGAAGATCGAAAGCTTTTCCCAATCCTGCACGCCGTAGGGCAGGATCGTGGCGAGAAAATCGTAAGTGCGGGTAAACGCCTTTGATTTGCCTTTGAAATCGACCTGGCCGTCTTCGTCAAGTTCATTCACATACACTGCCACGCAAGCGTCGAGGATCGGGTCCAGCTTGTCGCGATCAGCGCCGTTCAGGTAAAGCTCGACCAGTGAATCTATCTGTTCCTGCAAATAAACCTGATATTGGTCAAGTTCACCTTTCAACGCATGCAACTTGTTCGGGTCTGTCTCCTTGCTCAATATCGTCGTGCGATAGTAATCTGCAAAAGACTTTTCAATCGTCTCAGTGTCGTTCTGAAAATCGAGGACGAACACGTCGTGCTTCTTCGGGTGCGCTCGATTCAAACGGGACAGCGTTTGCACGGCTTTAATGCCGGAGAGCCCCTTGTCCACATACATCGTGTGCAACAACGGCTCGTCGTAACCGGTTTGGAATTTGTCAGCACAGATAAGAAAACGGTAGGGGTCTTCCTGAATCCTGTCGGCAATGTCGTTGCTGGGAAATCCGTTCAGCTTCGATTCGCTGACCTTCTCACCCTTGTATTCGGGCTCACCTGAAAATGCCACGATAGGCTTGTATGGGCTCTTGATCTCTGCAAGGTATGCATTGAATGCGAAAAAATACTGGATAGCCCGCTGAACACCGCTCGTGACAACCATCGCCCTCGCTTGCCCGCCAATTTTATTCTGTCCTATGACCTGCTCCAGAAAATGATCTACCATGATCTCGGCCTTGTCGCGTATCGCCTTGCTGTGACTCTCCACATAAACACGCAGCTTCTTGCGCGCTTTCTTGACATCGAATTCCGGGTCGCCCTCGACGGTCTTGGCAAGTCGGTAATAACTCTCCACAGGTGTGTAATTTTTCAGTACATCGAGAATAAAACCTTCCTGAATCGCCTGCTTCATCGTGTAGTTGTGGAAAGGTCGATGCTTTACCTCATCACCGACATGGTAAGGAATGCCGAAAATCTGCAACGTCTTGTTCTTGGGTGTAGCGGTGAAAGCAAAGTAACTGGCATTCGCAAGCAGCTTCCGCGATTCGATGATGCGGTTAATCTTGTCTTCGGTCGTATCATCTTCCTGTTCAGTCCCTTCCTCTGACAGCGCCATGCTCATCGCGGCTGCCGTGCGGCCACCCTGGCTGGAGTGTGCCTCGTCGATGATGATGGCGAATTTCGCACCCCGGTGCTCTTCGCCTATGCTGTCAAGGACAAAGGGAAAGGTCTGCACCGTGGAGATGATGATCTTCTTACCGTCTTTCAGATACTTCGAGAGCTGCTGCGTCTTGGACAATCCATCGCTCTCCTTGACGGCGCCGATGATCGTGGATACCTGTGCAAAGCCCTTGATCGTTTCGCGAATTTGCTTGTCAAGAATGCGGCGATCGGTAATGACGATGATGGAATCAAACACATCTTGCCCATCTTTGCGCAGGCCTATCAATTGATGCGCAAGCCAGGCGATGGAATTCGATTTGCCGCTGCCGGCCGAATGCTGAATCAGATAACACTTGCCTGCGCCGTACCACGCCGCATCGGCAAGCAATTTGCGAACCACATCAAGCTGATGATAGCGCGGAAAAATCTGCACACGCTTTTTCTTGCCGGTCTTCTCGTTCTTCTCTTCCACGATCTGGGCATAGTTTTCCAGTATCCCGGTGAGACCTCCCGGCGTAAAAATGCGCCGCCAGAGGTAATCCGTCATGATGCCATAAGGGTTAGGCGGATTGCCCGCGCCCTGATTCCAGCCCTGATCGAATGGCAGAAACCACGAATCCTTGGCCATACCCTTCGTGCCCTTCAGCTCGGTGCACATGCGCACCTCATGGTCATCCATCGCAAAATGAACCACGCAGCGCCCGAACAGAAACAGCGTCTCGCGCGGATCGCGGTCGCGCTTATACTGCTCCTCAGCGTCTTCCGCAGTCTGTTTGGTCAAACTGTTTTTCAGCTCGAAGGTTGCCACCGGTAACCCGTTGATGAACAGCGCAAGATCAAGCGCCCGCTTCGTCTGCTCGCGGCTGTAACGCAGTTGACGTGTGATGCTGAAGCGGTTTGCCGCATGCCGCACGACAGCCTTTTCATTTTCAGGCGTAGGCGTTCCGTAGAATAAATCCACATGATGCTTCCCGTGGTGAACGCCCTTACGCATGACATCGATCGTGCCGCGCCGGGTAATTTCACCCTGCAGTTGCGCCAGAAATTTCCTGCGCGTCGGGCCATCGATGCGCAGCTCCAGTTCAGCCGCAACTTCTTCTTGCGTCTCCTCCAGAAAAGCGGTCAACTGTTTCAAGTCGATTGCATATTCCCGGTCATAATCTGTATTCGTTCCCGCGATCCAGCCGAAGGCGGTCATCGCATTGACGATCAGCGATTCCAGCCCCTCTTCCTTGACGTTGGTCACCGGCGATTTTTTGGCAGATGTGGGTCGCGCCGTTTCAATTAACTTGATGCCGCCTTGCGCGCCAAAGTTTGAGTAAGCCTGCTCATTGCCCACCATGCCATGGTTCAACGCGCTTCCTGCATGTGCAAACTCGTCGAGAAAAGATGCGAGGCGCGGGTCTTCAGCCTGGAATCCAAGAATCAGGCGCTCTGCTGCATCCTTCGGCATTTCGATGCGAACAAGACAGCTGTTACTCGGTGCAATTGCAACGATGGAGACATCACGAAAGGCGACGCCAGCATAGGCTGCCGAGATCATTGCAAACCGTAACCGCTGTTGCTCCGTCATGCTGTCCGCATCATTAGCAAGGACCAGATCAACCATTACCTTCTGCGTGTCGCTCATAGGCGGCATACGGTCGCGCTCTAGCGCACAGGGTTTCTCCTTAAACCTGAGCAACTGCGCCGCGGGCCACTTCTCGGTATCCGCCCTGGTGTGGCAGTTGGCACAAAGAACGACGAGGTTGGCAGGGCTATGATCTTGCGTTTCGCTCCACGGAATGATATGCGCCTTCTCCAAAGAAACCGGCTCGCAATCGCAGGCGCAGCGGTAACGGCATTCGAAGAGCAGATCGCGTTGCGTCTCAAGGGGAATGGCGGGCCGATTACTCATGGAATTCCTCGATTTCTTCAAGCATCTCATCAGCGATCATTTCCGGCGCAGAGTCGATTTCAATATCAGGCAATTTTGCCGCTGCCTCGCGCACGTCCAGTTTTCCCGTCACGATGTCCGCAGTCAGGCGTGTGCGGTATTCCTGCATCAATGCGATTTCGCGTTCGGTGCGGGTGATGACGGTGTTTGCGGTCTTGGTCTTCGCTTCTATTGCATCAACAAGCCACGCCTGTTCATCAAGCGGCGGAACAGCTAACTTGAAACGTTTTAAATCCTCGCATGTTAATGCACCTTTAGTGCTGCCGGAGTCATCGCTCATCGCACGAAGTGTCGTGTATGCAGCAACCAAATTGAGGTGAAGAAACTTTGCTGTAACGACTGGCAACCGCGGAGTAATATAAGCTATGTGTTGATTGATCGTAGCTTCGATTCCGAGAACAGCCGATGTTCCACGCGTTTTCCCCTGACCGGTGATTGCAATCAGCACACTTCCAGCAGGTACGCGAGGCAGGTGGCATTCTCGTAGTGCCGTCTAAGTCACGAACTGATCTGCATTATCAATAAAGCCACGGTTCACCTGAGAGCTATTGAGCCAAGGGTGATTTCCAGCGCTCCAATATTCAGGATTGCCGCGTGATGGAGTTGATCCATTGCCGACTTTTGCAAAGCGACTGATACGCCAAACTTCCCAATGCTCCGGTATGTCGCCGAGCCAGGGGATGCCGGACGGCCTGAGTTTGACATCGGGGTTGAGGCCGCGAGTGACGGCCCGGTGAATGATGGCCTGCTTCTGCTCGTTCAGCAACTTTATCAGCTTCTGCTTGGCGCGAATAAATCCGTCGATCTTCCGGTTCGCATGGTCCAGAAACCGCACGATAGCGGCTTGCTCGTCCGGGGGCGGGAGAAAGATTGGGAGTCGTTTGATTTCCCCATGATCCAAATTTTGGCGGAGACCTGAGCCATAGCGATAGATTGCTTTCGTCAGATCGAATGTGTTTAGCATCTGGTAGCCATAATCAGGGGAAATTATGCTGTTAGCTTCCAAGCAGAGATAGGCCGAAGAGATAATGCCGCGATTCCGCGCCAAACCTATCCGCAAGCTTGTCTTATCATTTTGAAGATCAGTGCCCCGAATAATGATGTTTCCCTCATTAACGATTTGATAAGTCTCATATGACTCGGGAACCAAGCCATGCTGTTTGTCTGTCGCTTTCACTTTAATACGTCCGTAGCTAAGCGAGAGAACAGTATTTTCCTTTAGCCCAACATTTGAAATCTTACGCTTTGAAAAAGCAGCGTGCCCGGGTAACAGAGCCCAATGTGCTGGAACATTACCTAGCCAACCTTGACCAGAATTTTTATATTCAGGATACGGTTTAAGCCCCGTAACGAGTGGAGTCGACGTATCGTCCTTCATGCTTTACCACGCTTTTGCAGCGCGCGGCCTGCCGCGGTGAGCCGGTAGGTTTGCAGACGGCTGTTGGGTTTGTCGGGCACAGTCATTTCCACATAGCCGCTATTGAGTGCGGGCAACAGATAGCGCTTGCGGAAATGTTCGGCGTTCTTTAAGCCGAGTTTTTCCTGAAGTGCGCTGCGGGACATTGTATCAACGAGCGCAGACACCACCGTCATGACTTCCGTGGCCACTTCCGTGCTGACTTCCGTGGCCACTTCCGTGCTGACTTCCGTGGCGACTTCCATACTGACTTCCGTGGCGTAATAAGTCAGGGTAACGCCCTGAGCATCGGCACGCCAGACGGGCATCGGCAATCCTTGCTCTTCGCAGGCCTTGCGTATCATGACGCTGCCCCGGCCCAGCTTTTCCATCATGCCGCGCATGTAAAGGACATGGGCGATGTCCGGGTTGCGCAGGATGGAGATATGGCCATGGGCGAGAGACTCCGCTGTAATGCCCCCGATAAAATTACCCGAGTTCCAGATTTCCAGCCGTCTCGGATAAATGTTGATTGAAATGCCGCCGCGAAAATCCGCGTAGTCGCGATGCGCAAAGGCGTTGACCAGCCCTTCGCGTATCGCCGCAGGAGGATAGAGGCTTTGCTCTTCCCTGACCAAGTTGCCTTGGCGAAAATGACTGATGCTGGACGTGTTGCGCTGGATGAAGGTGAAAGACTGCTCCAGCACTTGTATAAGCGGGCCTTCGAAGGTCTTGAAATCGCGATAGGTGTCGTCGCTCTTGTCGCTCGTGTAGCAGACGGCGCGCACGCGCACCTGAGGATGACGTTTGGCCGGGTGGCTGGCAAAAAGCACATCACCGCCATTGGTGAGGCGTCCATATTTGATCATCCCTATGCGCTCCAAAGCTTGGAGCGGACTGCCGACAGATTCGTGCAATCCTTCCAGCCGGGAAACATCCACATCCATGATCATTGCACGAACTTCATTTTCATCCAGATCCTGTTCAAGATCGGTATCAGAGAAACGCCGCTCCCAGCGTTCCGGCTCGTTTTGCCGCCGAAGTATCATGTCGCGCAACGTTGCAACATCCGCGCGACGCGTTTGCTCTCCTTCGCGAATGAAAACTTCATCCTTATAGCTATAAGGAATGTCCTGTCCTGCGGGTACTTCGATCACCCAGACTGGTTTACCCTCTACAGTTTGTTCTTCGAACGAGACCAGCGCCTTCGGCGTTAATCCCGTCACGATGGTCTGTTCAAGAAAATCCAAAAGAGACTTGCTTGCAGGCGACACGCCCTTTATGTCGCCCCCCTTATTCACGCCAAGCACGACATAACCGCCGCCGGAATTGAGGAATGCACACACTTGTTGCCCAATAGAGGACGGATCAACCCCGCTCTTGAATTCCAGACTCTGTCCTTCATCCAGGGAGAGTAGTCGTTGCAAATTTTCGCGATTCATTGCGACTTTCCTTTACGACGCTTGATCTCCAACTCAGTCTGTTCAGGATGAGCCATATTTTCCTGTATGAACCGATGCACTTCCTGAAAACGGGAGAATTGGGCAGAGGCGAAAAGCAGCGCATCTTCATCGGTGCTGAATTTCTGCACCCAATTGCCATTGCGATCTGACATAGGCTCTGTCTGACGAATCGCTTCCTCATACATATCGATGACACGCAAATCGGTGATGGACTTCGCGGCTGTTTTCAGTTTAAGTTTTCCGCGCTTCGCTGATGTGTCGTGGCCAAGGTCACGCAGCAAATGGCGTGCAAAGACGACCTGTTCGTGCGCCAGAAGCCAGCGTGGCTTGTTGAGTTCGATGGCTCGATTGATTTCCTTGTGAACGATGGACAGATCGCTGCCTTCCTTACCGCTGCCATAGGTGGGCGTGATGATACCCAGGAACAGATCACATTCATCGACGGCATACAGGCAGTTGTCAAATGCAGTCTGATCGGAACGCACAGGCAGCGTGCCTTTGTGGGACATCCAGACTTCATAGCCGAACTCTGTCAGTAGGGTATAAATCCGTTCAAGGAGTTCTTCAATACCATAGACTGTCGAGGAAACGAGGATGGTGGGCCTCTTCTGCATCAAGACGTCCCTCCGATGATCTCCACCAGCAGCCCTTCCGTTTCCTGTTCCAGCGCGAGGATGTCGGCGCTGATTTCGGCAAGCGTTCGAAGTATAGGCGGTTTGTAGAAGTGGCGCGTGAAGCTCACTTCAAAGCCGATCTTGGTGTCGGCTTCGACGATCCATGCATCGGGCGTATAGGGTAACACCTCGCGGCGGATGAACGCCTCGATGCCGCCTTCTTCGAGCAGAGGAATTTGTTCATAGTCGCGCAGTTCGCTGTCCGGTTCATATTCGACGACGCATGATTTGCCGTCGATCTGCGATTCGAAAAGGCCGCGCAGCGGATCGGGTTTTGTCTTGCCGGGCTTGTGGACTTTCTTGATAACGCGGGGTGCATCTTCCACGCGCCAGCTGACTGCGTTGATGATGAGCCTCAGGTCTGCGGCACCGGGCTTTAAGCCAAGTTTTTTGAGCGCGCCTTCAACTTTTACGAGAAAAATATTGTGGTCTTCAAAAAGATTGTCGCTAAGAACTTCACGAAGTTTAGTGGCGACATCGACCAGAATGGCATCGCGCTTCCAGGTAAAATCATTCAGGAGTTTCTTTTTCTTGGCCTCAGGCAAAGCCTTTCTGGCTGCGCCTTCGCCCTCTTCTTCATCGTCCGATTCGCTGTCGGCTTTGCCCCAGTCATCAACAAGTTTTTCCAGTTCCTTGCGGACGGAGGCAGGATTTTCAAACAAGGCATCGCCAAGTTTATCGTAGAGCGCGGTGCGGATTTCTTCATCGCCGGACGCAAAGCGCAGGGTCTCAATGCGCTGTCGGGTAAGCTGGCTATGCAGGCGCAACGGACGCTCGACTTTCACTTTCCAGTAACCAAAGGCGTCATTCGGAAAAATTTTCGACTGCTCGGTTTCCTTGAAAGCAAGGAAGGTGTCGCAAATACGCTGGATATCATCGGAAGTGAGTTCGCAATTCTTTTTGCCCATGTTTTTGCGCAGGGGATGAGACCACTGCGTTGCGTCAATGAGCTGCACCTTGCCCTGCCGCTCCTCGGGTTTGCGGTTGGTAAGCACCCAGATGTAGGTGGCAATACCCGTGTTATAGAACATGTTCAGCGGCAAGGCCACGATGGCCTCCAGCCAGTCGCTCTCGATGATCCAGCGGCGGATGTTGCTCTCGCCCTGACCTGCGTCGCCGGTAAAAAGAGATGAACCGTTGTGAACCTCGGCGATGCGGCTGCCGAGCGGGGAATCGTGTTTCATCTTGCTCAGCATGTTGGCCAGAAAAAGCATCTGTCCGTCACTCGAACGGGTGACGAGCGAGTAATCCGAATCGCCCGCGTGCTGGATGACGAAGCGCGGATCTCTCAACTCCTTCTTGCCACCCATGCGTTCAAGATCGCTCTTCCAGCTTTTACCATAGGGCGGATTGGCGAGCATGAAGTCGAACTCGCGGGAACGGAATGCATCGTTGGCAAGCGTGGAGTGTTCCGGACCGCCAACGATGTTATCAGCCGCGTCACCATCCCCTTTGAGCAAAAGATCAGCTTTGCAGATGGCGTATGTCTCGGCGTTAATCTCCTGCCCATACAGGTGTGTGGCAACCTGTTTGCCGTGGGCCTTGGCGATTTGCTGAAGTGTTTCCTCTGCAACCGTCAACATGCCACCAGTGCCACATGCACAGTCGTAAAGAAGATAAGTGCCGGACTCGATCTTGTCGGCGACGGGCAGGAACATCAAATTCGCCATTAGACGAACTGCATCGCGCGGTGTCCAGTGCTCGCCTGCTTCCTCGTTGTTTTCCTCATTGAAGCGTCGCACCAGTTCCTCGAACATGGTACCCATCGAATGGTTATCGAGAGCGGGCAGCTCACCAACGGGGTAAGGACTGATATTGATGTCCTTGTCGAGAAACTTTTCGATAAGCTGGCTCAGCGCATCAGCCTTGGAAAGCCGTGGAATCTGGTTGCGAAACTCAAAGTTATTCAGGATATCCTGCACGTTCGGCGAGAAGCCATCGAGATATACTTCGAAATCATCTTTGAGTTTTTGCTGGGTAGCGCGGGATTTCAGGTCGCGAAGCAGGAAAGGCGAAGTGTTGTAAAAAGCGTGGCCGGATGCTGAGCGGAGTGCATCATCCTGATGAACAATTTTCTCTCGATCAAGCGCAATCTTCATTTCAATCACGGCCTGCTTAGTCGGTTCCAGCACCGCATCAAGTCGGCGAAGAACGGTCATTGGCAAAATCACATCTCGATATTTGCCGCGAACGTAAACGTCACGAAGAACATCATCGGCGATGTTCCATATAAAGTTGGTGAGCCAGCTAAGTTGAGCTTGATCCATGTATTCTCTTATTATTAGCGACTTTAAATTACTCTAAAGTTTTTGCTTGATTTGGATGTACGGCATTACTCTGCAACGTAGCTCACTCCTGACTTCGACTTCCAATGACATTTCTTAACTCCGATTTTTATACGCCATCGTATCATGCCAACGAAAAGGTTATGAAGACTCTTTAATGTTTTCCTGATCAAAACGGTATGAATATTTTTCAGCGCAAGGCTTTGCAAATCATGGTCGGCTTACCCCATGCATTTCACTTGTTCCCTGCTGCACCACCACATGCGCACGCTCGATCTCGCGCCGGAAACTCTCGGGAATGCGTGCCCAATCCATGATGTCCACCCGGATTGGCAGGTTGCTTTCAATGAAGGCTTCCTTGAGTTCATATAGCGCACCGGTTTCTTCACGCAGGTTTTCCTGGTTGCGCAACACAAGGTCAAGATCGCTGGCATCGTGGCCGCTGCCGGTAACGCGACTGCCATAGGCCCACACTTCCGTCTGTGGCACATGTGAACGGAGCAAGGCCAGCACCTGCTCCAGATATTTTTGCGGCAGCGCGAGCGTTGCTGACACGATTACTCTTCGCTGCCGAAGCGGGTGCACAAAACAGCTTCAAGCGTTTTGGCGTCAGCGATGAAGCCGGGCAGCAGTGCCAATGTTTCTTTGGCAAAGCCTTCACCGTAATCGTGGGCAGTGCTGTTTCGATTGTCGCGATAGGCAAACCAGCGCTCCACTTCTTCCACGGTCATCAGACTGTGGGTGGCGGCCAAGCGAAGCAGCTCTTTCACCGGTGTGGCGTCGAGCTTCTTGCCGCTGTGGCCGAAATCTTTGAGTGCGCGCTTGATGAGCTTGAAGGCTGTTTCCTGGGTGAGCTCATAACCCTTGACGATGGCGTTGCGGAATACTTCCTGGTCTATACTGTCCGGTTCTGCTTTCTGATAGAAAGCAATCGAGGATTCAAGCGTGCCGATGCAGCGTTTGAGATGGTCAGTATTAAGCATCATGCTGTTTTCTCCATATCACAGACCGGCGAGTTTTCTTGTTTCATAAGACTGCTGTTCCCGCGAAGGCGGGAGCCCAGTTAAATCAACAAGCCGGATGGCCGTTCCCCGAAACTCACCCCCGTTCGTTTTCCCGTTTTCTCGGGAATGACGAATTTTTAGAGGTTCCCTATTATCGAATAGAGACAGCGCGACCACGGCTCATGCGGCGTTGCTTTTTAAGCCGTGATTCAGCGACGCTACCTGCGCACCCACTCGGCGTGCACGGTCGATTTTGAATACCACAGCAATCCTGCCGTCAGCATCGCGCCGAGCACGAATACAAGCCAGGGGTAACCTGCCAGACTGTAATGGATGAAAGGGAAAACCACCAGCGGAAGAAACATGATCGCCCACATCAGCAGCATCACCATGCCGAACCAGCCCACGAAGACACCAACCGTCGTTCGAACATAAGTCCGGATGGCGCCACACTGATCGCAAACATTTGCATTTGAAGCAATTTCAGTATTACAGAGCGGGCATTGCATAATGGCTTCCTAAAAAATTAAAATTGCGCTGCACAACAGCCCGAGGGCTATTCCATGTACATCCCGCCGTTCACATGCAGGGTGACGCCCGTGATGTAAGAGGCAGCAGGGCTCGCCAGAAACCCCACCGCGGCGGCGATATCGGCAGGCTGTCCCAGACGCTTCAAGGGCACATGCTCAACCAGTTTGGCGCGTTGATCTTCGCCCAATGCATGCGTCATGTCGGTGTCGATAAAGCCGGGAGAGACACAGTTGACCGTGATGTTGCGGCTGCCGATTTCCTGTGCCAGCGACTTGGTAAAACCGATCATACCGGCTTTTGATGCCGCATAGTTGGCCTGCCCTGCGTTGCCCATGCTTCCCACCACAGAGGAGATGCTGATGATGCGCCCGCCTCTTGCCTTCATCATCGCGCGCAACACGGCGCGGGACAAACGAAACACCGATTTCAGATTGGTCGCCAGCACGTCGTCCCACTCTTCGTCTGACATGCGCGCCAGCAGATTGTCGCGCGTAATGCCGGCATTGTTTACCAGTATCGAAATTTCGCCGAACTGTTTGCGCAGCTCAGCCAGCACCTGCTCGGTCTGCGCCGCGTCATTCACATTCAACGCATAACCGCAACCTTTGATGCCGGCAGCTGCAAGATACTCGCTGATCGCAGCCGCACCCTTGTCAGTGGTGGCCGTGCCGATCACTGTCGCGCCCTGGCGACCCAGCTCCTGCGCAATAGCCTGTCCTATGCCGCGGGATGCACCGGTCACCAGCGCGATTTGCCCCTGTAGTGTCATGCTGCCTCCTTAAATGTAGTCAGTGCCAGCATCAACGCCGCACCGTCGTTGATCGCCGATGACTGTTGATTGGTATCGATGCGTTTGTTCAGGCCTGCCAGCACGCGGCCCGGTGCGCATTCGACGTTGTGGGTGATGCCCTGCCTGCCAAATTCCAGCACCGTCTCAACCCAGCGCACTGGAGAATACAACTGGCGCACCAGCGCATCGCGAATCTTATCGGCATCAATGTATGCGGTCACATCGGCGTTGTGCAAAACCGGGATCACGGTTGCTTTAACAGCGACTCCGACAAGATACTCGCGCAATTGTTCCGCCGCGCCTTTAAGCAAGCTGCAATGCGACGGCACGCTCATCGGCAGCATGATGGCACGTTTGGCACCTTTTGCCTTGGCAAGTTCCATGCCGCGCTCGACTGCCGTCCGGTTACCCGCAATCACCACCTGTCCCGGAGAGTTGTAATTCACCGCCTCCAGCACTTCAC